>Ga0209208_10000526_pt1 | contig 50317 bp, 41 predicted proteins | sample S1TSphfallax_3_FD_187694 | JGI IMG/M metagenome (GOLD analysis project Ga0209208, IMG submission 187694) | Host-associated microbial communities from peat moss isolated from Minnesota, USA - S1T2_Fd - Sphagnum fallax MG (SPAdes) (version 2) | ecosystem: Host-associated > Plants > Peat moss >... | reverse complement strand
CGCCCATGTTGCCGATCAGGCGGTTCATGCCCTGGGCGAGCGTCTTGAAGAAGCCCTCCTTACCGTTCTCTTCGATGCGCGCGGTCAAGTCGCCGTCGATGGCCTGGGCGACCATCACGTTGACTTCATTCTCGGTGCTCATTTCCTGAGTGCGATCGTTCCATTGCACGACGGTCCCGACGCGTCGGCCATGGACGTCGCTGACGGGATTCGCCGTGATGCGCAGCACCGCCTTGCCGAGTTTGACGTCGGTCGCATGGGTGGCGGTGAGGTCGGCCAGTCGGTTCCGTTGCCCGGCGGCATCGCGCTGAAAGATGTCGAAGGACTCGCCGACGATGCGCCCCGGATCGAACTGCGGCAGTTCAGTGCGGATCTCGGCGGCGTGAGTTTGGAAAATCTGACGCGAAAAGTCGTTCGCATAGATGATCCGCTCGTCGTTGTCGACGAGCATGACACCGACCGTGACGCGGTCCAAGGCAGTACGAATGCGCGCGTTCTCGGTGGCGGCCGCACGCTCGCTCTCGGTGCGCCGTCGCAAGTCCGCCTGCATTCTCGCGACTGCCGCGAACAGACTCGAGTCGTCGCCGGAACGCAGCATGATCGGGGTCGAGAAGTCGCCGGTTGCGATCTTGGACGCGATCTCGGCAACATCGGCCGGTTCGCCGCCCAACTGCCGCATGATCTGACGGAGTGTGAACCAGCCGAGCGTCGCGACGATGCCTATCGTCAGCAAGGCGAGCGCGACGCCGATCACAGAGGCCCGTGACTTGATCTGAACGCCGTCTGCGGCACCGGCTTTGCCGAGTTCCTCGTTATAGGCGGCGTGCACCTTCATGTCGTCGATGGTCTTGAGGACCACCGTCATCTGACTCGAAAGATAATCGACGGCTTCCGTCTTCTTGCCGATCCGGGAAAGCGACAAAGCCTGGTCGATCACCTTGTAACAGGCGTCGATGTCGCTGCGGTCCGTCTCGAGCAAGGCCTTGTCCCGAGCGTCGGAAATCAGCGGTTCATAATCTTTGAGGGCCGTGGCGACGGCGTCCTTCGCGGCCGCGAGTTTCGCTTCGAGGGACGCCAAGGTGCTCGGGTCATGGGCCGCGGTGTGCTGCCAAGCCGCCATGCTGCTCGCGGACATGGCATATTCGATGCGATCGAGTACCAGGAGGCTGGGGACCGTATTGACGGTACCGTAGCTCGCCGATTCATAGACCTGTGCGCACTCGTGCAGCAGCACGCCGGCGACCAACAAGATCCCCGCAAGCGCGGTGATCGGCAGCAGCGCGAGTTTTCTCGCGACCGTAAGACCTCGACCCTGAATCATTGCTGTGGCCCCCGGTGACACCATTGTCCCTGGGACGGTATAGCGGTTGAGGTTGCGCTTACTGAAGGTCCGTGTTCGAGGTTCGGGGCTGGACCGTTGTAAAGAGTTTGTTAATAAACGACCACGTCACATCTTACGGAGCTGCCGGCGGGCCGGACGGTCATTGCAGGTGTAAAAGACTCCGCACGCCGTGCAAATGCCGCATTGCGTCGGCGTCATCGCCGCGTGCGCAGGCGCGGCTGGCGATAGCGAGTTCCGCGTTCATCCAGCGTGCCGCGCCCGCCGTATATTCCGAGCCGTCCGCCGCGAATACTCTTGCCTGGCCTGGCTTGTCGCTACGCAGCGAACGCACGAGCCGTTGCGCATCCTGTAGGGGGGTGCTCACGCCGGGCGTGCAGCCGGAACCCGCATGCGCCTCGATCGCGGTCAAGCCAAGGAGCATCACGGTAAGCAAGGCTCTTTGCGAACGGTTCGACATCTGGTTCCCCCGGCTGTTGGACGAAATTGTGAACGCCAGCGCGTTTCAAGGTAGGAGATTGTGACACAGCCCACGTTCCGCGTTAGGGCAGGCAAGCGGGCGCCGCAAAAATTTGCGTACCCGTTCTAGGTTGCGCCGGCGATATGGTGAGCCCGGCGCTCTTATGACAAAGGCGACCACTCGGCCGGCCGCGAATCGTGGTAAGCGTCATCTGTTAAACTGACATCAAGCCACGAGGAGCCGGTAGATCACGAGGAGCTCAGTAAATGCAGTTGAGAAAATTGGGTCGCGACGGACCGTCGGTGGCGGCGATCGGACTCGGGTGCATGGGTATGAGCGATTTTTACGCCGGTCGTGACGAGCAAGAATCGCTTGCAACCATCCATCGCGCGCTCGATCGTGGCATCACTTTGCTCGACACGGCCGACATGTATGGACCCCACACCAACGAATTGCTGGTAGGGCGTGCGATCCAAGGCCGGCGCGAGCAAGTCTTCCTCGCAACCAAGTTCGGCATCTTGAGGGACCCGGATGACCCGTCGGTCCGCGGCATCAGCGGTTCCCCGGACTACGTACGGCGGTCGATCGACGGCAGCCTGCGCCGTCTCGGTGTCGAAACCATCGATCTTTATTATCAGCACCGGGTGGATCCGACCGTGCCGATCGAGGAGACGGTAGGGGCCATGGCGGAGTTGGTGAGGGTGGGCAAGGTACGCCATATCGGTTTGTCGGAGGCGTCGCCGGCGACGATCAGGCGGGCACACAAGGTGCATCCGATCACCGCGCTGCAAAGCGAATACTCGCTTTGGAGCCGGGAACCGGAAGGCGGTGCGCTCGAGACCTGCCGCGAACTCGGCATCGGTTTCGTGCCTTACAGTCCCTTGGGCAGGGGCTTTCTCACCGGTACGATCCAAAAGCCCGAGGATTTCGCTGCCGACGACTATCGACGCTCGAGTCCGCGCTTTCAGGGGGAGAACTTCGCGAAAAATCTCGCCTTGGTCGACCGGGTCCGTGATCTCGCCGCCGACCTGCATTGCACGCCGGCGCAACTCGCGCTCGCCTGGGTGCTCGCGCAGGGCGATGACATCGTGCCCATACCCGGCACCAAGCGGCGCGCATTTCTGGACGAAAACATCGGCGCGCTGGAAGTCCACTTGTCGGCGTCCGAGATCGCGACGCTCGACCGCGTTTTTGCACCGAACGCGGCGGCCGGCGAGCGCTACCCGGCGCTCGGCATGGGAACGATCGATCGCTAGCGCGCGCGCCGGAAGGTCAGGTTGTAGCGATGCGGATCCGCTAGCGGATCCCCGACGCCAGCCACGCGGCGCACTGCATGGTAGCCCGTACGTGCGCTGGCGCCCCAAACCAGCACGTCGCCGCTTTCCAGCGGCACTCGCAGCGGCTTGCCACTGCGAACCGGCCCGTACCAACAAAACACCGCGGGCAAGCCTAGCGACACCGAGACTATGGGCTGTGCGAGGTCTCGCTCGTCGAAATCGCGATGGGTTCCCATCTGCGCTCCGACTGAATAGCGATTGATCAGGCAGCAATCGGGCGCAAACCCGTCGAAGCCGGCGCGGGCAGCCGCCCGCTGTGCCAAGTCCGTGAAGCACGGCGGCATCGCCGGCCATCCCCGACCCGTCAAAGGATCTTGCGCCACGTAACGGTAGCCCGTCGTGTCGCTATGCCAGCCCCAGGAGCCACAGTTCGTCATCGCCACCGACATCGGCCCGCCCCGCGTGCGTAAGTGACGAAATTCGGCTGCCGCCGCGACCGCGGCAATCTCGCGGCTCAGCGGCGAAGTTTCCGCAAACTGGCGCAGGATCACGAGATCCTGCGCCAGCTGTTCGATCGCTGGCGCCGGAAACAAGGAGCCCGTGTTATTGCACGCTGTAACCGCGGCCCTCCAGGCACGCCGCTTGGGCCCGCATGTAGTCCTGACGCTGCGCCTGGGCGTTGACTGCAACCGTCGCCGTGCCCGGCGTAGCCGCCGTGGGATCGAAGCCGGTTTGGGTGACGGCCCACTGGTGACAGGCATATTTGTCGGACGACTGCAGTTCCGCGCTCTGGCCGTTCTTCGGATAAGCGAACACGGTCGTTGCGCCGGCTGTTGGCGCAGTGCCTTGCGAGGCGCCGGCTTGGCTCACGACCTGAGCCGGGGGAGTGGTCACCACATAGCCGTTCGAGGACGGACTCCAGACGTAGTAGTTGTTATAGGCGTAATAATAAGGCACGCCATCCCACCACCAGGTCGAATAGTAGAACGGCAGTGTCGCTAGGAACGCCCCGTAACCGAGACCCCAACCCCAGCCCCAACCGCCGCGCCAACCGCCGTAACCGCCGCGCCAACCGCCATAGCCGCCGCGCCAACCGCCGCCATAGCCGCGACCGCCATAAGCGCCCCCATGACCGCCGTAGCCACCGGCGTGCCCGCCGAATCCGCCCGCGTGGCCCCCGCCGCCATGACCGCCGCCCCCATGCTGGGCGAACGCCGGCGTCGATAAACCGAGGCAAGCGCAAACGGCGATTGCCAGCAAGCGCCCTCGTGCAGTGAGTGGATTCATAAATGACCTCGCATGCTGTCGCCCATCGTGAGGAGTAAGACCGCGCGCACCTCGCTAGCGTTCCTCAATTCTAGTTCACCTGCCAATGTGCCGCACGGTAGGATCCGCGCCATGGAGCATCAGAGGCAAACCTGGCTGGCGGCGCTGCTGCGGCTTTGGCTGCTGAGGGCCGCCGGCCCCATTCCTGTGCACGGTGCCGGCAGGGCGAGTGGCACCCTCGGTCTCGTCGCCTTGGCGCTCTGGCTCTGCATCGATTGGCTGCAGAGCCAGCCGACTCCCCATCTCTCGGCTGCCGGTATCCCGCTATTCGCCTGGTACGCGCTCGCCGTGCTCGGTCTTGCCGCATTGCTGCGACGCCATGCGCTGCACGGCACTGCGCTTGCGGCACCGCTGACCGTGGTCATGGGGCTCTTGCCGATCCTGATGCTGTTCGTGGCGCTGGCCACCATGTGGGCCCCACCCCGCTGGCTGCCCGGCTTAAGTGCCCTGATCGCGGTGTATACGCTCGTCTATTTGCTGCGCGGTCTGCGCGCGCTCTGCGGGGAGCCGCGGCGACTTGCCGCCGTCATGGGACTTTCCTACATCGTCGCGTTTCTTTGGGCGAGCGATGCCATGGACGTGATACCCGACGTCTGGAGCCCGGCCGAGGCCGCCGCCGGCGGCACGGACCAGAGCGTGGATCCTGGGACCGACGTCGACGCGGAAGCGATCCTCTTCCGCCAGGCACCGCAAATCGACGCCGCCCTCGCCGCAATACGGCGTGCGCCAGGCGACGCACCCGAGGGGTTTTTTCTCGGCTTTGCCGGTGTCGGCGAGGAACGGGTCTTTGCGGGCGAAATCGGACTGGCAGGGCGGGTGATCGGCATGCGGTACGGCGTCGCCGGGCGCCAGCTGGAACTCATCAACGATCAGCGTGACCTCGAGCAGCATCCGCTCGCAACGGTCTCGGGTCTGCGCTACGCGCTGCAAGGTCTCGCCGCCCGCATGCGCCTCGATCGCGACGTCCTGTTTCTGTCGATCTCGTCACATGGCTCGTCCGACGGCGCGGTGGCGGTCTCGAACGACCCGTTGCCGCTCGTCGACTTGACGCCGGCCGACCTCGTCGAGGCCTTGCAAGATGCCGGCATTCAGTGGCGAGTGATCATCGTATCGGCCTGCTATGCGGGGGCCTTCATTCCGCCGCTCGAGAATCCGCGGACGATCGTATTGACCGCGGCCGCGGCCGATCGCACGTCCTTCGGCTGTTCGAATGACCGAGACCTGACCTACTTCGGCGAAGCTTTCTATCGGGACGCCCTGCCTCGGGCTCGCTCGATCGAGGCCGCCTTCGCGACTGCCAAGAGTGCAATCGATGCGCGCGAGCGGCGCGAAGGCTTCACTCCCTCGAATCCGCAGTCCTACTTCGGTGCGGCATTGACGCCGAGACTTGCGGCGCTGGCGGGCGCCGCGGAGCCCGCGCCGTTCTGAGCACCTATCGTCCCAGGGCGTGGTCCTCTACGATACTGCCCGCCAGATTCAAGGATCGTGCTTGCGAGGGCGTATCGAGCGTCCAGCGGTCGGGGTGAGGCAAGTCCTGATCAGAAAGATGCGCGACGAGGCTCGCGTTGGTCGCTTGGATCGAGTCGAATGGGGTCCCATGACGCGAGCCGCGAACGACCACCAGTGACGCACGCAAGCGCATGGCCATGGCGCGTTTTTCCGCCAAGGGCGTGTAATCGCGCTCGCCGGCCACGAGCAGGACCCGGCTGCGCAACCGGTGCAAGCGGTCGACCGCCGTCCAGCGCTGCAGGGCCAGCCCCATGTCGAGATAGGTGCGCGCGGGGACGGCGGCAATCACCGCACGCGCCCGCTGGCGCATGGCGTCCTGCCAGGGTTCGGGGAACAAGCGCATGGCGGCGAGCCGCGCCGCGGCGCGCATGCCGAGCAGGGAGATCACCAGCGCGGGCAAACGTGCTTCACACCACTTGCGCCAGTCGTCGAGCAGATAACTTGCCAAGCTGTTGATCAAAGCGAGGCGGGGCACGCTCTGCGGCCGTTGCAGCGCCATCTCGAGCGCGACCGCTCCGCCGAGCGAAAAGCCGACGATGTTGACGCGTTCGTGCCCCAGGTGATCGAGGAGACCCCAGAGGCAGGCGGCGAAATCGGGAATGCTCGACTCGCCCCGCGCAGCGGTGCTATGGCCGCAGCCTGGCAAATCGGGCACGATCGTTTGGAAACGCGTTTCGAGCGCGGGAACTTGCAAGGCCCAGTCGCAGCCGCTGGAGCCGAGACCGTGAATCAGCAAAACCGGGTCGCCGCTGCCCCTCACGAGATAATGCAGTGCCGAGCCATTGCGTTCGAAAATCGGCATTTGCTGCGGCCCCTCGAGTTTCATGTCGAACTCACAGGTTCACAGCTGCGCGCGACGCTGTCTGCCGGGCGGCGACCCGCGACGCTTGTCAGCCTAGACCCACATTCGGCCGCCGATGGCGCAAGAGATAACGGCGCTTGCTGGCATATAGGAACGTGAAGAAATACACCCAGATCAGCAGCGGCGGGTAGAGCAGGAAATACCCGCTCGCCAGCGCGGCGACGGCGGCGGCGGCCGTGGCGGCCAGCGGCACGCCGAAGACGAGCGTCCAGAACGAGCCTGGCCGAGTCGCGCGACGAAATGCGGCGGCGATTTCCGTGCGGCCTTGGAAGCCCGTCGCGCCGAGGACGCAAAAGAAGGCGGCAAGGATCAACAGCAGCACGAAGCCGCGGCGGGTATCGGCGATACGCTGGGAGAAAATTTCCGGGTTAGCGAGCAGTCCACGGGTCCGTTCGAGCAGCCACCAACTCACCGCCGCCAGATCGCTGCAGAAGGCGGCGGCCACGCCCACCAGAAACACGATCCAGACCGTCTTCGGCGTCCTGCCGAACCACGGGCGGCGCGATGCCAAACCGAAGGAGAGCGCGACTTCGACGCAGCACAGGCCGTAGTCTTGCAGCAGGAAACGCGACGCGCCGTTCATGCTTGCCACGATAGCCGAGCGCCGACCGGATTGCCTCAAGAATCCAGCAGCGCCACCGATTGTCGGAACTCTCGCAGCGCCGCCAATACGCTCGGCAAGCTCTCGCCGCCCTGGCGGCGGTCGGCGGCCATATCGTTGCCGCACATTGCGGTCGGCGGCGGCGGCGGCTCTGCGCCCGCTGCGGCGACCGCCCTGTCAATGTCTCGCTTCATCGCTCCTTCCTCCACTCGCCCGTTCGGGTCGATGCACAGGAGCGAAGCAAGACACGTGCCAATCGTGCTAAAAATGCATGAGCTGAAAATACACGAGGTCTATCGGGAGTGCAGCATGAACGAACATCGCGACTCGAGTCGCCGGTGATGCAGCAAAGCCATCGCGACGCCGGCTTGATGCGCACCGTCGGTTCTTGGACCTTGGCAGCGAGCATCATCAACATCATCGTCGGCGCCGGGATCTTCGAAGTCCCGAGTTCGCTCGCGGCGGCCGTCGGCGCCTATGCGCCGTTCGCGTTTGCGACCTGTGCGCTGGCGATCGGCGCGATCGCCGTGTGTTTCGCCGAAGGCGGCAGCCGCGTCGCAACCAGTGGCGGCGCCTATGGGTATATCGCGGCGGCATTTGGACCGCTCTCGGGATTCATCGCGGCCGTCTTGCTCGCCTTCAGCGACGTCCTCGCCTGCGGCGGCATTGCGGCGGCACTCGGCGATGCGATCGCCAGCCTCGCACCCACGGGCTGGCAGACGGGAGTGCGCGTCGTCTCGATCACGAGCATCATCGGCGGCCTTGCGATGGTCAACATCCTCGGCGTATCCGGTGCGGCGCGCCTCAGTAATGTCGCGACGATCGTCAAAATTCTGCCGCTCGTGATCTTCGTCGCGGTGGGCGCCGGCGCGGTGCGCGCGGGCAACTTCAGCCTGCACGGCCTGCCCGTCGATCATCGGGTCGGCCATGGGCTGATACTCGCCTTGTTCGCCTTCACGGGGATGGAGGGCGCGCTGTCCGCGAGCGGCGAGGTGCATGACCCTGCGCGGACCATTCCACGCGCCCTTGGCCTTGCGATGCTGACGGTGACGGTCCTGTACATGGGGATACAGAGCGTCGCGCAGGGAATCCTCGGCACGAGCCTCGCGAGTTCATCGGTGCCGCTTGCGGACGCCATGGCGCGAGTCAATCCTACGTTGAGCGTATTGATGCTCGCCGGCGCGGCGTTTTCCATGTTCGGGTGGCTGTGCAGCGACATTCTGTGCAGTCCCCGGATAGTGTTCGCGCTCAGCCGCGACGGGTTGTTGCCGCAATCGCTCGGACGCTTGCACGGCAGGCGCCATACGCCGTACGCGGCGATCCTATGCTATGCCTCGGTTGCCCTCGCGCTCGCCCTGTCCGGCACCTTCTCGGAACTCGCGGTCTTGTCCGCCTTGGCGGTCGCGCCGCTGTACATGGCCGGGTGCGCGGCGGCGTGGCATCTGTCCCGGCGCGCGGTCGCGCTCGCCGGACCGCCCTTGCGGTTTCGCTGGCTGGGCGCGGCGGCCGGCGTCGGCATCGTCAGCATGGCGGGGTTGATCGCGCTCGGTTCGCCCAAGGAGATCGGCGGTTTGGCGGCCTTGCTCGGGGCGAGCGTCCTGATCTATTTCCTGCAGACGCGCACTTGGCTGCGCCGCAAGGGCCGATTGATCAAATCATCGGCAGACTGAGGGGCACCGCGCCGATCGGAAAGGCGGCATCGATGCGGGCGAGCTCGTCCGCACTCAGACTCAAGCTCAGGGCTGCGGCATTGTCCTCCACATGCCGCTGCTCGACCGCCTTGGGTATGGCGAAGCAGCAGCGGTGGCGCAACAGAAATCGCAAGGCAACCTGGCGCGCGGTCGCTCCGTGGTGTCGCGCGATCGCAGCGAGTACCCGCCCGCCGCGGCCATCGGCTTCGAAGCTCGCCGGTGTGACTCCGAAGGGGGTGTAGGCGACCACGGCCGTCCCGTGCCGCTCACACCACGGGATCACGGCGTGCTCGATTGCCCGCTCTTCGAGGTGATAGAGCACCTGGTTGCAGACCGGATGACCAGGTCCCGCAATCGCCACCACTGCGTCGAGATCCGAGACGTCGAAGTTGCTGACGCCCCAGGAGAGAATCTTGCCCTGATGTCGTAGCTGCTCGAATGCCGCGATGGTCTCGGTCAGTGGCTCCCCGCCCCGCCAGTGCAGCAGATAGCAATCGAGCCGATCCGTTCCCAGCCGCCGCAACGTGGCCTCGCAGGCCTTGATCGTCCCCGACTTGGACGCATGACTCGGCAGCACCTTCGAGACGAGGAAGACCTCGTCACGACGTCCGGCGATCGCCTTGCCGACGATGCGTTCCGCCGCTCCGTTACCGTACATCTCGGCCGTGTCGATGTGCGTCAGACCGAGATCCATGCCGCGCTGCAAAGCGGCGACGCTCGCCCCCTCGGCGCCGGCTTCGATGCGCCAGGTGCCCTGACCGATCTCCGCCACGGGTACCGCGAGCCGGCCGAAGGGGCGCTGCGCGCTCATACGAGACCGAGGTTCACGGGCGCGCGCTGCGCGAACACCGCCGCGCATTGGGCGCTCGACAAGCCCCAAAGCGAGCGGAATAGTCCGCCGAGCACGGCGCGATAATCGTTCAAGACCGGATAATCGCGATCCTGGAACAAGTTTGCCCGGCTCACGACTTGTTGTTCGCCGGCGATCACGCCCCCCCGGACGGCGCCGCCCAAGACCCAATAGACCGTGCCGTGTCCATGATCGGTGCCGCGATTGCCGTTTTCGCGAAAAGTGCGGCCGAATTCTGACAGCACGACGACGACCGTGTCCTGCCACGCCGGTCCCAAGGTTTGGGAGAAGGTCTGCAGACCCCGGCCCAGGCTCGCAAGATTGGTCGGCAGACCGCCTTGTGACGCCCCCTCGCCGACGTGCGTATCCCAGCCACCCACGTCGATGAAGCCGATCCGGTAGCGGTCGCGCATCAACATCGCCATGCGCTCTGCTTCGAGTTCGAAGCCCTTGGTGTTGATCGCACCGCGATTCGCCGCGCGCATCTCGTCGGCGATTTCTTGTGCAACTTCGTGACGCAACTCCAAACCGCTGGTAACCGCAGCCTCGAGGTGATGCCCAGCATACAGTTCGCCGAGGATGCGGGCCTGGCGGTCATCGAACGCGGGTTTATTGCCCACGTTCTTGAGGGAGAGATTCGGGACAGTGTGCGCGCCTGCGAAGGCCAGCGGCATCGCGTCGGTGAATGCGATCGAAGTGGCCGGGACCCCGCCGGAGAGGGTGTCGGCGAGCCTGCCCAAGAATCCGGAGCGGAAGTCGCGGCTGCCGCTCGAGGGTTGGCCCAGCTCGATGCTGTCTTGGGTCTCGAAATGGCTGCGCGACAGATCGTCGGTGCCGACGAACGGCACGAAGGCGGCCTGTCGTGCCAGGTACATGTTGCCGATCGTGTCGCGGACCGCCGGCGCGAGCGCCCAATCGGCATTCAGAGCCAGGGCGCTCGTAGGCGACACTGGATCGGGTCGCGGCACGGCGATGTTCGGCCTCGCCTCGTAATAGTCGCTGCTCGAGTAAGGAATCAGCAGATTGCTCGAATCGTAACCGCCGCGCAGGAACACGAGCAGAAATCGCGGGCCGCTCGTCGGCGCCGCATAGAGGCGGCCGCCCGTACTCGAGGCGAACAGGGCGGCGGCAAAGGATTGCAGCAGGCGGCGACGGTGCATGCGGGCTCCACTCACGACAGACTCACTCATAGCTGAAATCCGGCGAGGACAACAGGAACGTGTTCCACTCCTGTTGCGAGGCGGCTTGCCGTAGAGCGTCTTTGGTCTTGACCAGCAAGAAAGGTTCGACCGCCTCGAAGTACAGACGGTTCGATAATTGTGGGAAGCTCGTGGCGGCCGCGGGCCTGCCTTCTTCCGCATCGAACAAACTCGCGTTGCCCGAGCCGATCGCACGCGCTATCTCGAAACGGCGGCTCAGTTGGCCGGAACTTGCCCATTCGAGCTCGGTCATCGGATAACCGTCCGGCGTTGACCGGCCATACGGCGCCTCGCCCAGGCTGTTCAGCCAGTTGAGCATAGGCCGGACGTTGCTGATCGTGCGGCCGTCGTAGGCGAAACGCACCGACGAGACGACGAAGCGCATCGGGTCCTTGAACTTCCCGCCGAGCGAGGCATCGAACTCGCGTGCCAGGAACAGCGTGCGCAGCACCGCGGCGATGTCGCCGTCGGTCTGTTGAAACGTTTGCGCCATGCGTGCGACCAGCGCCGGAGGCGGGTTGTCGGCGACGAAGTAAATCGCCAGCTCGCGCGCGATGAAGCGCGCGCACGCCGGCTGGGCGACGAGCAGCGATACCGCGTTCTCCACTTCGGCGAAGCCCTCGCCGCGGACGCGCACGCCGAGCAGCGTCTTCGCGCCGAAATCGTGTCGCGCCGGATTGAATTCGAATGCGCCGTCCCGACGGTACAGGCGCTGCAGTTCGGGTTTGAGTCGGGGCGGATTGCCAGCGTTGACGCCGACTCCGGTCAATACCCGCGCGAGCTGCTGGACGTCCGTCTGGCTGTATCCGCCGCCGACGCCGAGGGTGTGCAACTCCATGAGCTCGCGGGCATAGTTCTCGTTGACGTGGCCCACCGCATTTTGCTGGTTGTCCAGATACTGGAGCATCGCCGGATGTTCGAGCGTCGCGAGCACGAGATCCTTGAAGCGACCGAGCGCGTGGGGGCGAATCGCGCGCTCCTCATAGTCGCCGATCAGCCAGCGGACGTTGGATTTGTCCTGATAGACGCTGAAGTGATTCAGCCAGAACCAGATCATCTGTTCTTGCAACTGCGAGCGTGCATAGACGGCGCGCAGTAGATCCCGCCGGATCGCCTCGTAAGTGAGTTCGTAGCTCCGATCGTTCATCGCCTTGCGCGCGAGCACCCGCTCCTCGCCCTCCGGCAGTGCGCCGATGGCCTTGTTGCGTGCGGCGAGTTCCGTGAGCCCTGCTTGCGCGTCGACCCGCGTGATATCCATCGCGGCGATCGTGGCCGCGATCGGCGCCGGCAGATCCGGATCACCGCCGCGCAGTTGAGCGGCGAGGAATCGCTCACGCCCGAGCTGCCGGTAATCGGCCACGCTCGCGCTGTCGAACCCGAAGGCGACGCGGTCCAACCAGAGCGTGTCCTCGTGGCGCAGGGCGGCCACGGGCGGCGGCGTCGGTGCGTGCGTCGCGCACCCCGCACAGCCAAGCAAAGCCCAAGCGGCAAGGCCGCAGAGCGATCCCCGAGCCAAACCTAAGATGATCAAGGAACTCTCCGTGCTGCCGCGCGTATTCCGATTACAACGTTTCGCCGCCGGTCGCGTTGACGATAGGAGTTTTCTCGTATGGTCGTGCCGCCTGCATGATTTGGGACACCGGTCACGACCGCCAATCAGCAAAAAAGGGATAGTCGCTACCGAGCCGGCCATCCGCCTCGTCGGCGCAATTGACGCGTCGTCTTCGAGCAGGAAGTGTAATGCCAAAGTCATCTGTCGCCGCGGCGGTCGCCATCGGTATTTTGGCCGCCGCCGCGGTGCCGGCTGCAACCAAGACGACCTCGATGAGTGTGGCGGCGACCTTGGTCGATACCTGCCTCATCAGTGCATCCCCATTGACGTTTCAGCCTTATGTTGCGGGCAGCGGCGCCGTCGCGGGCACCTCCACCATCAGCCTACGCTGTAGCAACGGCGCCCTTTATGCGGTGGGACTCAGTGCCGGGTCGACGCCGGGCACCACGATCGGCCAGCGTCTGCTCGCCAATGGTTCGAACACGCTGCAATATAATCTGTACACGTCGAACGCATACACCACGGTTTGGGGCGACGGCACCAGCGGTTCGACGGTCGTGTCCGGTCTTTCTTCCGGCTTCGGCTCGCCGATCTCCCTGACCATCTACGGTCAGGTGCCGGACAACGCGAGCAACAAACTCAGCCTGGCGGGCTCCTACAGCGACACCATCGTAATCGTGCTCGCCTACTGAACGGTCAGCCTGGCTCGAGGCGCTTCGACATGCGCAACGCCGCCTCGCGACCTTGGTAGTACCCCTGCACGACGCCCTTCTGTTCGAATCCGTAACGCTCGTAGAAAGCGCGTGCCTCGTGGTTGTTCGTGCGTAGTTCGAGGTTGATGCGAAATACGCCCGCGACGACGGCGGTCGCACAAAGCCAATTGAGCAGCTGACTGCCCACTCCCTGGCGGCGGTAGGCGTGGGCCACGGCGAGCAGATTCAGATGCGCGACTTCGTCGCCGAAATGCATGATGGCGAACGCCGCGATACGGCGTTCGCGACGCGCGACGATGACCGAGGAATCGCTGCCGCCGATGAAATGCTGGACGCGCGCCGGTGTCCACGACCAGGTCAAGCCTTGCTCGATCAGGTCGCGCGACATCTCCGCGATTTCCCGCGCGTCCGATGCGCGGGCCAGGCAGAGCAGCGAAAGTTCCGACATGGTCAGTGCGACGGCCTCATCCGCCTCAACGGCTGCGGTAGCGGTCGGTCGCCGTCACCAATTCGTGCGTGTTGCCGCCCTCGAAAGCGGAGTGACCGGCGTCCGGCACGATACGTAGGTCCGCCTCCGGCCACGCCCGATGCAGATCCCAGGCGCTGGTCATCGGGCAAACGACGTCATAGCGGCCTTGCACGATCGTCGCCGGAATGTGCCGGATCCGGTCGACGTCCTCGAGCAACTGCGTTTCGCTGCGCATGAAGCCGCGGTTGACGAAGTAGTGGCATTCGATCCGCGACACCGCGAGGGCGAAGTGATCTTCACCCCATTTCTTGATGGTGTCGAAATTGCTCTGTAGAAAACTCGTCGAACCCTCCCAGACCGACCATGCGCGCGCCGCGGCGAGCGCGGCACGTTGATCCCCGCCCGTGAGCAGCTTGTAGTAGGCATTCAAATAGTCGTCGCGTTCCTCCGGCGGGATCACCTCGCGATAGGCTTCCCAGCGATCCGGGAAGATCTCCGAGGCACCGTGCTGATAGAACCAACGGATCTCGGCGTAGCGAATCAGGAAAATGCCGCGCAATACGATCTCCGTGACGCGTTCCGGGTAAGCCTCGGAGTAGGCGAGTGCGAGCGTGCTGCCCCAGGATCCCCCGAAAACGAGCCAGCGTTCTATCCCGAGGTGCTTGCGCAAGCGCTCGATGTCCGCGACCAAATGCCACGTCGTATTTTCGACCAGGCTCGCGCTCGGCCGGCTGCGACCGCAGCCGCGTTGATCGAAAACCACGATGCGATAGTGGTGCGGGTCGAAGAATTGCCGCGCGCGTCGATCCGAACCCGCTCCCGGGCCGCCGTGCAGGAATAGCGCCGGCTTGCCGGCGGGGTTGCCGGACTCTTCGTAGTAGATCTCGTGAATCTCGGAGACTCGCAGGTAACCGTGCCGGTAGGGTTCGATAGGCGGATACAGCTCGCGTCGCGCAGCCGGGAGATCCGCGCTCGGCGGCGCCGGCGCCCGCTTGACAGCCGCTCTTTTCGGGGTTGCGCGCAAGACCCGCGCCCGCCCCACCGGCGCGCGTTTTGCGCGCGTCGTCGATTGACTAGTCCGCCCCGCGGTTTTCCGCGTCGCGGTCTTCGCGACGCTCTTCGCGCGTTTCGCGGCGCCGGCCGCCGCCTTTTTTTTCTTCATCGCCGTTCCTTTCCTATGTGCTGAATCATGGGGCCCAAGGGCCGTCCGCCGAGCAGGTGCATGTGCAAGTGGTAGACCTCCTGACCGCCGTCTGCGTTGCAATTGATGATCAGGCGGTAGCCGCTCTCCGCGATACCTTGTTGCGTTGCGATATCGCGCGCCACGATCACCATGTGGCCGATCAAGGCCTCGTCGCCACTCTCGATCTCGTTGACCGTGGGAATCGGTTTGTGCGGTACGATCAAAATATGGACCGGGGCGGCGGGCCGAATATCGAGAAAGGCAATAACCCGTGAATCCCGGTAAACGACGGTTGCCGGCAGATCGCCGGCGATGATTTTTTCGAACAACGTGGGCATGGATAGCCTTCCCAGCAGCAATGTTAAATAAGGTTAACAGGAACGGCCGACCGGTTCCGGTCCGTCCCCGGTAATGAGTGATCGGCCAATAGTAATGGGAATGATTCTCATATAGAATCCCGTCATGGATAAATCGTCTGCGACGATCGGCTTGGCGGACCTGCCGAACGGCACGCCCGCCCGCGTGGTAGCGGTGCTACCGGGCGATGCCGCGGCGCCACCGGAAATCGCGCGCCGCTTGGCGGAGTTGGGTTTCCTGCCGGGCGAATTGGTACGCATCGTCGGCAGGGGGTTTCTGTCCCGAGAGCCGATCGCGGTGCGGGTCGGTACCGGAACTTTCGCCTTGCGCGCATTCGAGGCGGCCTGCATCCGTGTGCGTCCGGAGACGACCTGCCTGCCCTGAACCGCATGGACGGATCCTCGCCCAGTCTCACAGGCCCCTTGATCGCCTTGGTTGGAAATCCCAACTGCGGCAAGACGGCGCTGTTCAATCTGCTTACCGGCAGCCGTCAAAAGGTTGCCAATTACGCCGGGGTTACGGTCGAACGCAAGGAGGGATCGCTACTCACACCCTCGGGGCGTCGGGTCCGGATCCTCGATCTGCCCGGCGCCTACAGCCTCGATCCCCTCACGCCCGACGAGCAAGTGACGGCCGACGTGCTGCTCGGCCGGCGCGCGGGGGAAACCCAGCCGGACTTCGTGGTGTGCGTGACCGACGCGACCAATCTGCGTCAGAATCTGCGCCTCGTACTCAGTTTGAAGCGCCTCGGCCTGCCCATGATCGTGGCCCTGAATATGAGCGACGTCGCGCGTCACAAGGGCATGTCCATCGACGCGGCTCGGCTCGCGATGGAACTCGGTGTGCCGGTCGTCGAGACGGTCGGCATCAAGTCCGGCGGCGTCAAGGGACTCGTCCGCATCCTCGACAGACTCGCGCCGACCGCGCGCGCGACGCTGCCGGTTTGGCAGACCCCGACCAGCGCCGACATCGAGCACGATCACGACGAAGTGCGCCGGATCTTGGTCGCCGTCGGCGGCGACCGGACCGACGGTACGACGCGCAGTGATCGCATCGATGCGATCATGCTGCATCCGTTCGTCGGTCCCTTGATTCTTGCCGTCGTCCTGTTCCTGGTATTCCAGGCGGTGTTCGCCTGGGCGCAGTGGCCGATGGATGCAATCAAGGCCGGTATCGATGCATTCGGCGGCTGGCTCGGCGGCTTCCTGCCGGAAAGCTTGTTCAAGGGTTTGTTGATCGACGGCGTGCTCGCCGGGGTCGGCAGCGTGCTCGTGTTCCTGCCGCAAATCGTGATTCTGTTCTTTTTCATCCTCGTGCTGGAAGATTCCGGCTATTTACCGCGCGCGGCATTTCTGCTCGACCGTGTCATGGGCAGCGTCGGGCTCTCGGGACGGGCTTTCATTCCGCTGCTGTCGAGTTTCGCCTGCGCCATTCCCGGCATCATGGCGACGCGCACGATCCAGAATCCCCGAGATCGCCTGGCGACGATCATGATCGCGCCCTTGATGACCTGCTCGGCGCGCCTGCCGGTGTTCGCGCTGATCATCAGCGCCTTCATCCCGCAGCGCAGCCTCTGGGCGGGATTGCAACTGCAAGGTCTCGTACTCTTCGCGCTCTACGTCATCGGTGTGCTGAGCGCAATGGCGGTCGCCTTCGTGCTCAAACGGCGCGGAGCCGGCGCGCGATTCCAATCGCTGATGCTCGAGTTGCCCGCTTATCACTGGCCCAACCTGCGCGGCTTGATGATCGGTTTGTGGCAGCGGATAGAAATCTTCCTGACGCGCGTCGGCACGATCATCCTGGCGCTCATGGTGATTCTGTGGGGCTTGAGCTCGTTTCCGGGGCCGCCGCCGGGGGCCACGGGACCCGCCATTCAATACAGCATCGCGGGCCACTTGGGCGCCGCTCTCGCCGTGCTGTTCGCGCCGATCGGCTTCAACTGGCAAATCTCGATCGCTCTCGTGCCTGGGCTCGCGGCACGCGAGGTCGCGGTGGGCGCGCTCGGCACGGTCTATGCATTGTCGGCGACCGGCGAGCACGTCAGCGATGCCTTGATGCCGTTGATCGCGCACTCCTGGAGCCTGCCGACAGCCTTGTCCCTGCTGGCCTGGTATGTGTTTGCACCGCAGTGCCTATCGACGCTGGCGACCGTCAAGCGGGAGACGAATTCCTGGCGCTATCCAATGATCATGGCCGCCTACATGTTTGCGCTCGCCTATGGCGCCTCCTTCATCACCTATCGCATCGCCTTGCTGTGCTGATGGCGCACGTACTCGACAATTTCGTGGTCGTACTCGTCCTGGGCTCGAGCACGGCCTACGTCGCGTTCACTCTCGGACCCAAAAACTGGCGGGTGGCCGTCGCGCGTCGTCTCGGACAGTTTGCACCGCGACTGCCGCCCCGATGGGGCTTGCGCCGCGCCGCGCTGCGATTGAGCACGCTCGCCACGGCAAAGGCGGGCGGCGCCTGCGGCGCTTGCGACAACTGCGGCAGCGAAAGCGCGGGGAAGTCCGCGTCCGGCGCGGGCGCTGGCGCGGACGCTGGCGTCAGCACGGCGGGTGAGGCGCGAATACAGGGCGAGGTGCGCATCGCCGTCGCCAAGATCGGTCGGCGTCGCTGACGCCCCGCTAACGCCCTCTGAATAGCGGCGCGCGTTTCGTACGGAATGCGAGTAGTCCCTCGCTGAAGTCCTCGGTGTCCGCGAGTGCGCTTTGCGCCTCGGCTTCGATCGCCAATTGTTCGTCCAAGCTGTGCGGCAGTCCGACATTCAACACGGCCTTGATGCGCGCGTAGGCCTGCGTGGGTCCCGCGGCCAGCGCTTGCGCCAAATTCTCCGCCTCACCCGCAAGCGCCGCATCCTCGACGCAGGCCCAGATCATTCCCCATGCGGCCGCGTCGCTCGCGGTGAGTTCGCCGCCCAGCATGGCTAGACCCTTGGCCCGCGCGCTGCCGATCAGCCGCGGCAAGTGAAACGTGCCGCCGAGGTCCGGCAGCAGCCCCAGCTTGGGGGCGAACAATTGCAGAAACTTCGCCGAGCGCGCCGCGAGCACGATGTCGCCACTGAGCGCGAGGCTCGCGCCCGCGCCCGCGGCGATCCCATGGACCGCGACGACCACGGGCACCGGCAGTGCATACCATGCGCTCACCATGGGGTTGAATTGCTCGCGCAAACTCGCCCCGACCGCGGCGCCTAGCTTGGCGGCGTCGGCGTCGGCATCGGCGTCGGCGTCGGCGTCGAGTATGCCGCCGCGCATGAGATCCGCACCGGAACAAAACGCCCGTCCGGAACCGGTCAGCAGGACAGCACGCACGCTGGTGTCTGCGGCGATGGTCGCGGCTACCGCGCGCAGATCGGCGATCAATGCCTCATTGAGCGCGTTGAGGCGATCGGGGCGGTTCAGGGTCACGGATGCAACCGCGCCGCGCCGAGCGAAAATCAAGGTCGCGAATTCCATGCGGCATTGTACGCAGCTGTCGCATACTGGTCACATGCCGCTGCCGCACCTCCTGCAAGACCGTCTGACGCTGCCATTGATTGGTTCGCCGATGTTCATCGTCTCCACGCCAAAGCTGGTCATGGCGCAGTGTCGGGCCGGCATCATCGGTTCCTTTCCGGCGCTCAATGCGCGTCCGGCCGCGCAACTCGACGACTGGTTGGCCGAGATCACGGAGGGACTCGGCGCCGAGCGGCGAATCAGTCCGGGGATCAAGGTCGCGCCGTTCGCCGTCAATCAAATCGTGCACGCGAGCAACGATCGACTCGAACATGATCTCGCCCTGTGCGTGAAGCATCGCGTCCCGATCGTGATCACGAGCCTGCGGCCGCCCGCCGAAGTCGTCGCCGCCGTACATTCCTATGGTGGCCTCGTGTTCCACGACGTGATCAATCGGCGGCACGCGGAAAAGGCGGCGCAGCAGGGAGTCGACGGCATCATCGCGGTCTGCGCAGGCGCCGGCGGTCATTCCGGCTCTCTCAGCCCCTTCGCCTTGGTCAAGGAGGCGCGCAATGTCTTCGCCGGCACGATCATCCTCGCCGGTGCGATGAGCACGGGAGCCGACGTGCTGGCGGCGCAGGTCATGGGTGCGGACCTCGCCTATCTCGGCACGCGCTTCATCGCGACCACCGAGGCGAATGCGTCCCCAGCCTATAAAGCGATGCTGATCGACAGCCGCGCCGAGGACATCGTTTATACCTCGCTGTTCAGCGGCGTCGCCGGCAACTATTTACGGGCGAGCGTCGCGGCAACCGGCCTCGATCCGGACAAGCTGCCCGACTCCCCGAAGTCGGCGATGAATTTCGCGGCGCAGGGCAGCGCCGAGCGCAAGGCATGGAAAGACATTTGGAGCGCGGGCCAGAGCGTCAGCGGAATCGACTCCGTCGAGCCGGTCGCAGCTCTCGTCGCGCGGATGGCCGCGGAATACGCGGCCGCACTCATGCGTATCAATCAGTCGTCGGCTGCGAATTCGCCGCCTTAGTGCGATAATGTGCGACGATGGCGCGTTTGACCCTCGAGCAACTTCCGGCTGCCTTGCTTGGCGGCTTGAGATCCACCTATCTGATATCGGGCGATGAACCGCTGCTCGTCGCCGAGGCGGGGGATGCGATTCGCGCCGCGGCGCGGACTGCCGGTTTCAGCGAACGCACCGTGTTCTTCGTCGATCGCAGCTTCGATTGGGACGAATTACGTACTGCGACTCAATCCATGTCCTTGTTTGCCGAGCGGCGCATCATCGAATTGCGCCTGCCGACCGGCAAACCCGACAAGGGCGCCGCGCAATTGACCGCGCTCGCGGAGAATCCGCCGCCCGACATTTTGACCCTCGTGCTGGCTGGCAAGCTCGACAAGAAAGCGAGTGATGCCGCCTGGGTGCAGGCGTTCGCACAGCGCGGCTGCTGGCTGCCGTTGTGGCCCGTGGCCGCGGCGGCGCTCCCCGGATGGTTGGGCGTGCGCGCGAAGCGCGCCGGTGCGGCTCTCGAGCCGGGCGTCGCCGAACTGATCGCCGAGCGCGTCGAGGGGAATCTCCTTGCCGCCGCTCAGGAGGTGGATAAACTGGCGCTGCTGTCGCTCGGTACCAGCATCTCGCGGGAGTTGGTGCTGCGCTCGGTCGGCGACAGTTCGCGTTATGACGTGTTCCAACTCGCCGAGGCGGCGTCGGCGGGCGACGCTGGGCGGGCGCTGCGTATCTTGCTCGGATTGAAGAGCGAGGGCGTGGAGCCCACCTTGATCCTGTGGGCGTTGGTGCGCGAATTGCGCGGTCTGTGGCAGGCGACCGAGCGCAATCGTTTGCGATCTTCGGCTCGTGGCAGTGGCTGGAATCAAGCGAGCACCCCGTCGGCGGCCGCCCTCGCGCGTGCACGCGGCTTGCCGCTCGCGCAGCTGCTTGCCGATGCCGCTCGCGCCGATCGGATCGTCAAGGGACTCGCCGCCGGCGACACCTGGACGGCCTTGACGGGACTCACCGCGACGCTCGCCGGCGCTTTGCAACCCGTGCGCGTTTCAGGCAGGGTAGCTTCATGACGATGGGAATCTTCGGCGGCACCTTCGATCCGATTCACTACGCGCACCTGCGTACGGCGTTCGAACTACAGCAAGCTCTGCGCCTGCGCGAAATCCGCTTCGTGCCGGCGGGCAATCCGCCGCACCGCGATCAGCCGCTCGCCGATCCGCAGCTGCGTCTCAGCTTGGTCAAGGCCGCAATCGCCGGTCAGCCGGGTTTCGTCGTCGACGATCGTGAAGTCGCCAAGACCACGCCCTCTTACTCGGTCGAGACCCTCGCAGAGTTGCGCCATGAGTATCCTGACCGAAGCATCTGTCTGATCGTCGGCATGGACGCCTTTCTCGGTCTGCCGAAGTGGCACCAATGGCGCGATATTTTCGAATTGGCACATCTCGTCGTCGCTCACCGACCGGGTTGGCGCGCGCCCGGCATGGGTCCCCTTGGGGAATTGCTCGTCGACCGGGGCACTGGCCGCATCAACGATCTGCACGATTCGCGTTTCGGCTGTATCTACATTCATGCTGTCACGCAGCTGGAGATTTCGTCGACGGACGTACGGCAGTTGATCGCGATGGGGCGGGATCCTCGGTTCCTGATGCCGGATTCCGTTCGGAAGCTCATACTAGAGTCGAATTGCTACTCCAAAACACGGAATACTTAGTGCCACAACCCAAAAAGAAAACCGCCGCCAAGACCAAGCGCCCCGCCAAGAAGGCCGCCAAGAAGGCCACGAAGACCGCCGCACGCGCACCCAAGAAAGCGGCCACGCCGACCGCCCCAGCCAGGCCTTCGCTGCAAAAAGTCGTGGTCGACGCCCTAGAAGACATGAAGGCGCTGGAGATCAAGGTGCTCGACGTGCGCGGACTCACCGACATCGCCGACACGATGGTCATCGCGAGCGGTACCTCGGATCGCCACGTACGCTCGGTCGCACAGCGCGTCGTCGAGAAGACCAAGCAGGCGGGTTTCCGACCGCACGGCGTCGAAGGTCAGCAAGACAGCGACTGGGTGTTGATCGATCTGAATGAAATGATCGTGCACGTGATGCTGCCGCGCGTCCGCGAATTCTATGGGTTGGAAAAACTTTGGGACATGACGGCGACGAAACGCGCTGCAGCACGCGCCTGAACATCGCCGCCGGCTCATGAAATGTCGATTGATCGCCGCGGGCACCCGCCTGCCGGAGTGGATCGCCACCGGTTTCGAAGACTATCGACGACGTCTGCGTACGCCGCTCTCGCTCGAATTGATCGAAATTCCAGTCGCTCAGCGCCGCCCTGGCGAGAATCCACAACCTGCGATCACGCGCGAGGGCGGGCTGATGCTGGACGCCATCAAGGACGGCGATTACGTGGTCGCCCTCGATGTCGGCGGCAAGTCGATGAGCACGGAACAGCTGCGTGATTGGCTTGTCCGGAGACTCCAGGAGGGCCGGCCGCTCGCCCTCCTGATCGGCGGTCCCGACGGTCTCGCAGACGCCTGTCTGACACGCGCGGATCAGCGCTGGTCCTTGTCGGCCTTGACGATGCCCCACGGCCTCGTCCGCATCGTCGTTGCGGAACAGCTGTATCGGGCGACGAGCATGCTCGCCGGTCACCCGTATCACCGGGCTTGACAACGCGGAGCCTAGCCGCCATGGAGCGGCTCCCGTTGGAATTCATTCTGTTGGCGAAAGCGTGACTTGCATCGCCTACGGTGCATCGCGCGTGCGACGGCGGCACCGAGGGCTGCGGGTTTCGTCGCCAGCGCCGATACAGCTTGCACGCCATGAACATCGCCGCCAACTCTTCTCCCGACGACACGCCGCACGTGCGGGCCACCGCTACGCCGTGGATCGCAGAGCCGCGAATCGCATTCGCCGCGCTGACGATCCTCATCCTGGGCTTCACTTGGGGCGCGACGTTCCAGCTGATCGGCGCCGAACGAACGCGCGCCGAGGCCACCGCTACGGCGGCCAGCCTGGATCTGGCCACTCGCTATGAGGCACGGGTCGTGCGTGCGCTCCGGGAGATCGACCAGACCTTGAAGCTGGTCAAATATGTCTACGAGACCAAGGGCGCAGGCACGCTTTCCGATCTCCAGGTCAAGACGCTGCTGCCACAGGAATTGATGTTCCAAATTCGAGTAGTGAGTCCCGACGGTACGATCATCGCGAATACGCGTCCCGCAGCCGCGCCCGCCCGCGATGCTGAATCGACCGTGTCGGCGCTGCGCGACAGCGACACCTTGTGGGTGGGCACGCCCCGAATGATCACCGCCGATCAATGGGTGCTGGAATTTGGCCGCCGCCTCGACGCGGCCGACGGCAGGTTCGCAGGTGCCGTATTCCTCTCCATCGACCCCGGATTTTTCGTCACTGGCTATGATGCGAAGCAAATCGGACGAGAGGGCATGCTCGGCATCATCGGCGCCGACGGCATCGTTCGCGCGCGCCGCACAGGCGATCGATTCACGGCCGGCGCAGTCGTCGATTACGCCTCGCTGATGGCCGGTGCCGATCGCGGCGAGCCCAATGTCTCGCTGTCCGAGAGCCGCGAAGACGGCATATGGCGTTACACCGCCACTCATCAGATGCTCGACTTCCCGCTCGCCATCGTCGCCGGCTTGTCCGCCGAAGAACAGTCGGCGGTCGCCCAGCGCAACGTGCGTTTACTCGTCTGGCGCGCAGCCGTCGGCACCGTGCTTCTGATCATTCTCAGCGCCGCCCTAGCCCGCATGCGCCGGCAGTTGGCCCGCGGCCGTGAGCGAGAGAGCAAGGCCAAGATGCAGTATGCCCTGCGGGTCGAATATTTGGCGTATCACGACGACCTCACGTCGCTGCCGAATCGCAGTCTGTTCAGCAAGCTCCTGGGTCAGGCGATCGCCCAGGCAGAGCGTCATCGACAGCGCTTGACGGTCGCCTTCATCGATCTCGACCGGTTCAAACAAATCAACGATACCCTCGGTCACGAAGCCGGGGATGACTTGTTGGTCGAGGTTGCCGCGCGTCTCAAGGCCTGCCTGCGTGCGAGCGACGCCGTCGCGCGTTTAGGGGGTGATGAGTTCGTGGTGCTGATGAGGGACGTAGGCGATACGCAGTATGCCGGCAGCGTCGCGCAAAAGATCATCGCGGCCATCGCCAAGCCCTTCGTCCTGTCGGGCCACGAGTACCGGGTTACGGCTAGCATCGGCATCAGCTCCTATCCCAAGGATGGTCTCGATGAGAAGATGCTGACCAAGAACGCGGACGTTGCGATGTATCAGGCCAAGGAGGACGGCAGAAACACCTATCAGTTTTATTCCGCGAAACGCAATGCCAATTCGCTCGAGCGGCTGACGCTGGAATCCGGCCTGCGACAAGCTCTCGGGCGCGGTGAATTTCAGCTGCTCTACCAGCCCAAGCGGGATCAGTCGCTGGGTTGCATCACGGGCATGGAAGCGCTGGTCCGGTGGCAGCACCCCGACCTGGGTTTGGTGGCGCCGAAGCAGTTCCTGCCCATTGCTGAGGAGACCGGATTGATCGTCGCGATCGGCAAGTGGGTCCTGAAGACTGCCTGCCTGCAGAACGTCGCCTGGCAGAATCAGGGCCTCCCGCGTCTGCCCATGGCCGTGAATCTGGCGGCGCTCGAGTTCTACGATGAACGGCTGGTGCACGACGTCACCGCGATCCTCGAGTCGACCGGCATGGAGGCGCGGCTGTTGGAAATCGAGATGCACGAGGCCGTGCTGTTCCACGACATCGCGAGAACCTTGCGGATATTGGCGGCACTGAAAGACCTCGGGGTCAAGATCGCCATCGACGACTTCGGCATGGGGTACTCCACGTTGACGAGGCTGCAGCAGTTCCCCCTCGATACGATCAAGATCCACCGCTCCTTCATTCATGCCCTGGCGCTGGGAACCGATGAGAACCGGTTGATGGAACGAATCATCGCGATGGGCAGGAGCCTGAGCTTGAATGTGGTCGCCCAGGGCGTCGAAACACGGGAAGAGGCCGAGTTCGTCCGTGCGCATGCCTGCGACGAGCTCCAGGGTTTCTATTTCAACGCGCCCATGTCGGCGCAGCATGTGACGGACATTCTGCGCGCGCAAATGGCGGAGGGTCTGCACGCTTAGGCTATCCTAGGCGCATGTCCAAACCATTCGTGTATCTCGCCTCCGGTTCGCCCCGGCGGCGTGAACTCTTGCAGCAGATCGGCGTGCCATTTCAGGTTCTCGAGGTTGCGGTCGACGAAACCCCGCGCGACGGCGAGGATCCGACCGACTATGTTGGCCGCGTGGCCGTCGCCAAGGCGGAGGCTGGCCGCAGCCTCGTGAAGTGCGAGCAGGGGGCGCCGCTCGTGCTCGGCGCGGATACCGCGGTCGTTCTCGATCAACAGCTATTCGGCAAGCCGGGAACCGAAGCCCAGGCGCTCACCATGCTGCGGCAGTTGTCGGGCCGCACCCACCGGGTGTCGACGGCCGTGGCGTTATCGGCGCAGGGCGTGACGCAGCTTCGCGTCTCGCACAGTGAGGTGACGTTTCGCGTGCTGCGCGAGGAAGAATGCCTTGCCTATTGGGAGACCGGCGAGCCGCGCGACAAAGCCGGCGCCTACGCGGTACAGGGCTTTGCGGCCGTCTTCATCGCGGGCTTGCGCGGGAGTTACTCGGGCGTCATGGGTTTGCCCTTGTTCGAGACGGCGGAGCTGCTCGATGCGGCGGCGGTGCCGCGGTGGTTGCGCTCATGAGCACCGAAATCCTCGTCAACGCGAGTCCGCACGAGTCGCGCGCGGCCGTGGTGGAGAGCGGCGTGCTCCAGGAGGTGTTTCTCGAGCGTGCCAGCCGGCGGGGCTTGATCAGCAACATCTACAAGGGCCGGGTGTCGCGCGTGCTGCCCGGCATGCAGGCCGCTTTCATCGAAATCGGCCTCGATCGCACCGCCTTCCTGCATGCGTCGGACATCATCGATCCGAATCATCCCGTCGCGGATTGCGAGCAGCCGCGTACCGAAAGCATCCGCGCGCTGATCGCCGAAGGGAACGAGATCCTCGTCCAAGTGGTCAAGGATCCGATCGGCACGAAGGGCGCTCGCCTCACGACCTACATCACCCTGCCGTCGCGGTATCTCGTCTACATGCCGCAAGGCCGCGGCGTCGGCGTCTCGGCGCGCGTCGAGAGCGAAGCCGAGCGGGAACGCTTGCGCGCCGCGGTGCACCGTTCCCTGCTACCCGACGAGAATGCGGGTTACATCGTGCGCACCGCGGCCGAAGACGCCCCGGCCGAGGCTTTGCAGAGCGACATGGCGTACCTGCGCAAGCTCTGGGAGTTTATCCGCCAGCGAGGGCTGCGAACTCAGCCGGGCAATCTCGTGCATGCCGATCTGCCGCTGCACTTGCGGGTCCTGCGCGATTTGTTGCGACCCGACGTCGACCGGGTGCTCGTCGATCAGGCGAGCCCGTACCGGGAGATGCAGGAGTTCGCCTCGAGTTTCATGCCGCAGGCGGCGGCGCGGATCGAGCTGTACGCCGAGCCGCGGCCCCTGTTCGAATTGCACAACGTCGAGGAGGAGATCCAGAAGGCGCTCGAGCGCAAGGTGCCCCTCAAGTCGGGGGGCTACGCGATCATCGACCAGACCGAGGCGATGACGACGATCGACATCAACACGGGCGCCTTCGTCGGGTCTCGCAACCTCGAAGAGACGATCTTTCGTACCAACCTCGAGGCGGCCGTCGCCCTCGCCCGGCAGCTGCGCCTGCGCAACCTCGGGGGGATCATCATCATCGATTTCATCGACATGCAAGAGTCCGAGCATCGACGGCAGGTCATTCAGGCACTCGAACGGGCGCTCGCCGCGGATCACGTCAAGACGAACATTTCCTCCGTTTCTCCTCTCGGGCTGGTCGAGATGACCCGCAAGCGGACCCGGGAAAGTTTGGAACATGTTCTGTGCCGCGCCTGTCCGACCTGCGAGGGTAGGGGATTCGTGAAAACGGCGGAAACGGTTTGCTACGAGGTGTTTCGTGAAGTCTTGCGACAGGCCCGCCAGTTCGAGTGCAAACAGCTCATGGTCCTCGCGCATCAGGACGTCATCGAGCGACTGCTCGACGAGGAATCGGCTGCGCTCGGCGAGTTGGAACTGGCCGCAGGAAAACCGATCCGTCTGCAGACCGAGGCGCTGTACGCCGTCGATCAATATGACGTCGTTCTGATGTAAATGCGTCTGCGCACGGTCGGCAAAATCCTGCTGCTCGGCCTGGCGGGACTCCTGGGCCTCGTCTGCCTCGTGATGCTTTTCGTCAAATTGGCTCTCGACCGTGTGCCCGCCTATCAGGAAGAAATCAAAGCCTGGGTTCACACGCAAACGGGCTTGCACATCCGTTTCGCCCACGTGGCGCCGAGCCTGCGCTGGTATGGCCCCGAGCTCTACTTCGACCGCCTGGAGTTGCGGTCCAAAGACGACGAGCGGGTGTTGGCGCGCGCCGCGGGGGGGCGCATCGGCCTGGACGTCTGGCAACTGCTGCGCAGCGGTAAACTGTTCGCAGGTCACGTGCGCATCGATGCGCCCGACATCCTCGTCGCGCGACTCGGTCCGCGCGAGTTCGCGCTGGCCTCGGAGTTCGAGTTTCGCGGCGGACATCGCGATTTGTCGCTGCTCACGCTCGATGATCTGCCGGTCGGCAACTTCGAAATTCGCGGTGGACGGCTCACCGTCGAGAGTTGGAATGCGGCGCTGCCGGAACTGGTGCTGGACGAGGTCAGCATCGACTTGTCGCACGACTCGGACCGAGTCTCGCTGAGCTTCGGCGCGCGACTGCCGCCGAGCCTCGGCGGCGCCTTGGGACTCGCATTTCACGCGGAGGGACTCGGCAAGCTGGCTTCGCTCGATTGGCGCATCGAAATGCATGCGCGAGACATGGATTTCAGCGGCTGGCATCTGCTGCTGCCCGAGTATCTTGGCAACCTCGATGCGGGTTCCGGAAAATTCCAGTTGCGAGCGAACGGCCATGGCATCGAAACGGCGAGCGTGAACCTGAATTTCGCGGCCGAGAACGTCGTCACGGCGCTAGGCGCTGGTCCGCGCGCGACGTTCGACCAACTCGGCGGAGAGGTCACGCTCACGCACGCGACAGATCGTTGGAGTCTTTCCGGCCGGCGGATCCGGGCGCTGCGCGGTGGTCACGACGATCCGATCTCGGAATTCCACGTGGACTGGCGTGCCACCCCCGCCGGATTGCTCGAACTGCACGCGCGTACAAATTATCTGCGCACCGAAGGACTCCTGCCGCTCATAGGCTTGCTGCCGCAGCAGGATTTGCGCGAGCGCCTGGTTGCGGCCGCACCGACCGGTGAATGGTCGGATGCCCGCTTGGATCTCGTCCGAGCGGGCGTCGCCGATGCCTGGCGCATGCAAGTCCAGGCGCGATTCCGCGACGTCGGCATCGCGTCCATGGGCAGGGTGCCAGGCCTCAGCGGCGTGACCGGCGAGATCGCGGGCACGGACAGCGGTGGTCATGTTGCGCTCGAGATCCACGCGGGCCAGATGACCTGGCCGGCGCAGTGGCCGGACGCGATCGCGATCGAGCACGCGCAGGCCACGTTCTTTTGGCGGCGCGGGGCCGACGACTTGTTGATTGCCACGCCGGGCCTGGCACTGCGCAATCACGATGCCGCCTTGAGCGGACGGCTTGCCTTGAGTCTTCCGGCCAACGGAGATTCTCCCTACCTCACGCTCGTGACCGAGTTGCGCGACGGCATCGTCGCCGACACGCATGCCTATCTGCCGCGCGCGAACATTCCGCCGGCGACGGTGGACTGGCTGACGCAGTCCCTGCAAAGCGGCCGCATGCCGCATGCCGATGTGCTGTTGCAAGGGCCCTTGCGCAGGTTCCCATTTCGCGACGGCAGCGGCTTGTTTCTCGCGCACGCCGAATTCGAAGACGTGACGCTCGGAACCCACGCGGATTGGCCCGCGATCGAGGGCTTGAGAGCACACGTCGAATTCCGCAACCAGGGGCTGTCCGCGCAACTGCTCGCGGGTAACGCGCATGGCGTCAAATTGATCAATGGCGACGCGCAGTTTCCGGATTTCAAGACGGGCGAGTTGCGTATCCATGTGCTGACGGCCGGCGATGCCGGTGGGGCGCTGGAGTTCATGCGCGCCACCCCGCTCGACGCGAAGCTCGGCAAGCTGTTCTCGCAGGTGTCCGCCGCCGGTCCGCTGCAGACCCGGCTGGATCTCTTTCTGCCATTCCGCGACTTCGTCCATACGCGGGTGCAAGTGCACGGCGAGATGAACGGGGTGTCGCTCGAACGCCCGGGTTTGCCGCTCGTCGCGAGCGACCTTATGGGGGATTTCGACTTGGATGGCGGCCAACTCGCGCATGCGGAGTTGCGCGGACGGCTGCTCGGCGGCACATTTCGGGCGCAAGCCCGCGCACCGCGCGCCCGGCCTTTGACCCGCTCCCAGCTCGATTTGCGTGGCAGCTTCACGGGTGATGCCTTGCGGGTCGCGCTCGGCTTGCCACCGCGAGTCACGCTGCGCGGCACCTCGGACTGGCGCGGCGTCGTCAAACTCGCGCCCGATCCGGCGCGCGAGCGCTCGGTGCATCTTACCGCCTCGCTGACCGGCTTGGACGTGTCCTTGCCGGCGCCGCTCGCCAAGCCTGCGGGCCGCCCGCTGCCGTCTTGGGCCGACATTCAGTGGCCCGCCGGAGGCGAGATGCGGGTCAACCTGGCGCTGGGATCGCTGCTGCGGGGCGCGTTCGTGACCGCAAGCGACGAGGAGGGCGGAGGCCAGCGCTTGACGCATGCGGCCGTGGCGTTCGGGGACGCTGATCCGGTGTTCAGCGATACGCAAATCGTCAATGTCGGCGGCAGCATCGAGCACCTCGATTTGACCGGCTGGGTGCAGACCGTGGTCGCCGCCCGATCCGGCCCGCCGTTGACCGATTATTTGCGCGCCGCCAACCTGCAGATCGCGCAAGTGGATTTCATCGGCTTCACGCTGCACTCGGTCGCGCTCGGACTCGCCGCGCGCGGTGACCGGTGGCATATCACCGTCGATGGCCCCGAGCTCGCCGGCACGATTTCGCTGCCCATCGGCGCCGATTCGACCGAGCCCTGGGACCTACAATTCGATCGCGTCGTCCTCGAGGCTCCGGTGACTGGATCCGGCACCCAGGACCTTGCCGGCCCCATTGCCGCCCTCAATCCCCCGGTCTTCGGCCCGCGCAGCCTGCCGGCAATGCGCTTCTCGGCCGGTGAGGTCTCCTGGGCAAAGGCGCATCTCGGCCGCGTCGAGGGCACGCTGGTGAAACGCGATGACGGCGTCGTGCTCGATCAACTCACGGCGACGAGCCCGAATTTGCTGCTCAAGGCGCATGGTGAATGGCGTGGCAAGGATGCCGGACTGGGTCGCATCGAGGGTCAGATCACGAGCAGCGACGTCGAGGGGGCCCTCGCCCAACTCGGCGCGCCGGACGTGATTACGGCGAAGAGCGGCCGGCTAGACTTCGATCTGAATTGGGTCGGCGCCCCCACGGCGCTTGCGTTCAGCGACTCGATCGGGCGCGTGCAGCTGGATCTCGAAAAAGGTCAGTTGCTGGGAGTGAAGCCGGGCGCGGGACGCGTGCTCGGGCTCGCCAGCCTTACCGCACTGCCGCGGCGCCTGGCACTGGATTTCAGCGACCTCACCGACAAGGGGCTTGCCTTCGACTCGGCGCGCGGCAGTTTCGATTTCCATGGCGGCAACGCCCGGACAGACGACGTCCTCATCCGGGGGCCGGCCGCGGAAATCGGTCTGATCGGACGCATCGGCTTGAAAACGCACGACTACGACCAAACCGCGGTCGTCACGGGCAACGTCGGCGGCCTGCCCATGGCCGGGCTCGCCGCCGGTGCGTTCGCTGCCGGGCCGGTCGTCGGTGGCGCCGTCCTGCTTTTCACCCAGGTATTCAAACAACCGTTAAAAGGCCTGGCGCGGGCGTATTATCGCATCACCGGATCCTGGGAGAATCCCACGATCGAACGGATCAGCAAGAGCGCCTCGACCGCGCCCGCCGCTGAGCCGCCGAAGGAACCGACCGGCAGTCCCCGATAGTCAAAGCTTAAAGAGTCCCCAACCGATGAGCAAAGTCGCCGCAATTCAGATGACCTCGAGTCACATCGTCGCCGAGAACTTGAGTGCCGCCGGGGTCTTGCTCCGACAGGCCAAGGACGCCGGAGCGGAGATCGCCTGCTTACCGGAGAATTTCGCGTTCATCGGGCTGCGCGACACCGATAAGCAGCATATCGCCGAGGCTGACGGAGACGGACCCGCGCAAGCCTTCCTGCGCAACTGCGCGCGGGAGCTGAAGCTGTGGATCCTGGGCGGGACGATCAATCTGCGTGACGGCGCGGGTGGGCGCGTCACGAACTCCTCGCTCTTGTTCGACGCCGACGGCATGCGGGTCGCGCGTTACGACAAGATTCATCTGTTCGACGTCACGATTCCCGGTCGCCACGACCAATACCGCGAATCGGATACGATCGTCCCCGGACGCCGCGTCGTGCTCGCGGATACCCCGGTCGGTCGCCTCGGACTCTCCGTTTGCTACGACATGCGGTTTCCCGAACTGTATCGCGATTTGGTGGCGCAGGGAGCGGAGTGGCTCGCGATGCCCGCCGCGTTCACCGTGCCGACCGGGATCGCCCACTGGGAACCGATCTTGCGCGCGCGGGCGATAGAAAATCTGTGCTATGTGGTCGCGCCGGCCCAGGCGGGCACGCATACCAGCGGCCGCGAGACCTACGGAGACAGCGTGATCATCGATTACTGGGGAAAGATCTTGTCGCGATTGGAAAAAGGTTCGGGCGTGATCACGGCGGAGTTCGATCTCGCCAAACAGGCGGAGACGCGGGCGCGCTTCCCGGCGCTGGACAATCGCCGGCTGGGTGTCGACAGCGCGACGGCGGTGCTCGCATGAGCGCGGCAATGTTCGCGATCGCCGAGCAAGCGATCCTTGCTCCCTCCGGTCTCGACGAGCGACGCCTGAGCGGGGTTCTCGACACGGTGTTGAGTCGGGGCGTCGATTACGCCGACTTGTACTTCGAGTTGTCTCGCGAGGAGTCCTGGTCGCTCGAGGACGGCATCGTCAAGGACGGTTCCTACAGCATCGAGCAGGGTGTCGGTGTACGGGCGATCAGCGGCGAGAAAACCGGTTTCGCATACACCGACGAGGTGCTGCTGCCCGCCTTGATCGAGGCTTCGGACGCGGCGCGCGCCATCGCTCGCAGCGGCGGGCGGGGCGCCGTCAAAGCCTGGGACAGACCCCCGGCTCACCGGCTTTATTTGCCGGTCGACCCGCTGAACTCGATTCGTGACGAAGACAAGGTCGCGTGGCTGATGCGCGTCGACGCCGAAACGCGGCGCATCGATCCACGGGTAAAACAGGTCATGGCGTCTCTCGCCGCGGTGCACGAGGTCGTGCTGATCGCCTCCAGCGACGGCACGCTCGCAGCCGACGTCCGGCCACTGGTGCGCGTCAACGTGTCCGTGATCGTCGAACAGAACGGCCGACGCGAGCAGGGTTACAGCGGCGGCGGCGGCCGTTACGGACTCGATGAATTGCTGCGCGGTGAACAACCCTTCGAACACGGCCGTGAGGCCGTGCGCCAGGCCCTGGTGAATCTCGAAGCCGTCGCCGCGCCCGCCGGCGCGATGCCGGTCGTGCTGGGTCCCGGCTGGCCCGGGATATTGCTGCACGAGGCGATCGGCCACGGTCTCGAAGGGGATTTCAATCGCAAGGGGACTTCCGCCTTCTCCAACCGCATCGGCCAAAAGGTCGCCGCCGACGAGATCACGGTCGTCGACGACGGTACGCTCGATCGGCGCCGCGGTTCGCTCAACGTCGACGACGAGGGCACGCCGACGCAATGCACGGTGCTGATCGAAAACGGCGTGCTGCGCGGCTACATCCAGGACAAGATGAACGCGCGTTTGATGGGCCAGGCCCCGACGGGTAACGGCCGGCGCGAGTCTTTCGCCCACATGACGCTGCCGCGCATGACCAACACCTACATGCGCGCCGGCACGCGCGCGCCGGAGGAGATCATCGCCTCGGTTGAGCGGGGTTTGTATGCCGTCAATTTCGGCGGCGGTCAGGTCGACATCACGTCCGGCAAGTTCGTATTCTCGGCGAGCGAGGCCTACCTGATCGAGAACGGCAAGATCGGCGCGCCCGTCAAGGGAGCGACCTTGATCGGCAACGGCCCCGACGTCCTGACGCGTGTCAGCATGGTCGGAAATGATTTGAAGCTCGACGGCGGCGTCGGGACCTGCGGCAAGGAAGGTCAGTCGGTGCCCGTCGGCGTCGGTCAGCCGACGCTGCGCATCGATTCTTTGACGGTGGGCGGCACCGGCTGAGGGTCCGTTGCGCGGGGGTCGGTTTGAAAATCCTGATCGTCGATGACCATGCCTTGTTCCGTGCCGGCCTGCGCATGTTGCTCGCGACGATCGGGCACGACGTCGTCTGCATCGAGGCGGCGACGATCGATGAGGCGGCGGCGCTGATCGACAGCCACGCGGATTTACAGTTGTGCCTCGTCGACCTCGCCTTGAAGAAGGAAAACGGGCTCGACGCCGTGCGCAGGATCAAGGACCAGGCCCCGCAGGTCGCCGTCGTCGTCGTCTCCGGCGTCGACGATTTCGCCACGATACGCAGCTGCATCGATGCCGGTGCGATGAGTTTCATCCCGAAGAGCGTGCAGCCGGAAGTGCTGACCCAGGCGCTGCAGCACGTCCTGGGCGGCGCCGTCTATCTGCCTGAACAGATCGTCAGCAGCGCGGGCGAACTGCCGCAGAAGCCCATGCTCACGCCGCGCCAGATGCAGGTGTTGGGCTGTTTGAGCCGCGGCTTACCGACCAAGCTGATATCGCGCGAGTTGAGCCTCTCCGAACACACCGTCAAGGAGCACATAGCGCTCGTCTTTCAGGCGCTCGGCGCGCGCAACCGCACGGAAGCGGTCATCAAAGCCAGTCAACTGCGACTACAGGAGCTGCCCGCGACGGTGCGCGGATGAGTCTCTCCGATGCCGAGGCGGAACGCGCCGTCGCGTCGGCACGCGAACAACTCGTTGAACTCGTCGGTCTGCACGCTCGGGCGATGTTGCGCATGCCCTGGGTGCAGACGCTGCTCGTGCTCGGGATCGCATCCCTGACGCTGGCATTCGTGCGGCCAGCGAGATTCCTGCCGTGGGCAGCGGCCTCGATCGGCATCGAGCTGGTCCGCGCGCGTTATGCGCAGGGCGTGCTCAGTCGCGGCTACGAAATCGATCCGCGACGCGCACACCTCGCATTCGTGGTGCTCGCCGCGATTTCGGGCGGCGTGATCGGTCTCGGCGCGGTGCTGTTCCTGCCGATCCTGCCGATGTATCAGCAAACGGTGCTCGGGGCCGCCCTCCTCGTGATACCCGCGGCCGGTGTCGCCGTCTCGCAGTCCTCCCGCTATATCCAAGCCTCCTACGCGCTCTGCATCGTCCTGCCCGCGGCCGCCACCTGGAGCGCGCTGCACCCAGGCCAGTCAATCGGGGTCGCGGCGCTGACGATCCTCTTGTGCGCCGTCTTGATCCTGGCGGCCGCCGACGGCGACAAACTCCTGCTCCGCTCTGTGTCGATCCGTCACGAGCGTGACCGGCTGGTTCGCGATCTCGAGCAGCGCAACGCCGAAGTCGGCGCTGCGATGGAGCGCGCGGAGCAATCGGCACAAGCGCGTGCCCGCGTGCTCGCGGCTGCGAGTCACGACCTGCGTCAGCCCTTGCACGCCCTCTCGGTCTACAGTGCGGTCCTCGCGGCGCGGCCCGCACCCGAGACGCTGCAAGAGGTCAGCCAGAACGTCGACCAGATCGTCCGCGCGCTTGGCAACATGTTGAACGGCTTGCTCGATCTGTCGCGGCTCTCGGCGGGCTATTACGTGCCGGAGCGGCAAAATCTGGCGCTCGAGCGTCTGGCGAAGGAAGTGTGCACGGAATACGCGCAGCCGGCGGCCCAGAAGGGTTTAGCCTTGCGCCAGGAGTGCGAGCCCATACGGCTCCACGGCGATCCGGTCGCAATCAGCCGCATCTTGCGCAATCTGCTCGACAACGCCATCAAGTACACGGAAGTTGGGGAGGTGCGCGTCACGACCGCGCTCGAATGGTCCGGCCTGCGCGCGGTCGCCGTGCTGTGCGTCAGCGATACGGGCAAGGGCATTCCCGAGGGCGAACAAGCAAAGATTTTCGAGGAGTTCTATCAGCTCGACAATCCGGGGCGGGACCGAACCCGCGGCGTCGGCTTAGGTCTCGCGATCGTGCAGCGCCTCTGCGAATTGATCGGCGCCCGGGTCGAGGTGCAATCCGTGATGGGTGAGGGCACGTGTTTTCGCGTGAGCCTGCCGATCGAACTGGCCGTCCCGCCGCCCGATGTCCCCGTGCTGACCGAATCCGCGGCGGTGCTGCGCGGCCGACGTGTCTATGTCGTCGACGACGAGCAGGACGTCCTCAAGAGCACGCGTACCTTGCTGGAGATCTGGGGCGTCGCCGTCGCCACCGCGCAATCCCCGAGGGAGGCCGAGCGCCTGTTCGATCACGAGGGCCGACCCGATCTCATGATCGTCGATCTGCGCCTCGGTGGCGGGGAACACGGGGCGTCGCTCGCCGATCGCTTGCAGCAACTGCACGGCCATTTCCCCGTGCTGATCACGACGGGCGAAACCTCTTCGGGAGCGCTGCTCGAGGCCAATCGGAAAAAGTTTACGATGCTGCAGAAGCCGATAGCTCCCGAAGTACTGCAGCGTGCGATCGTCGCATCGGTCGCATCCTGCTGACACCTGCGGCGTCCGGCGCCGAAAAAATATCTGGCCGGCCGTGATGTTTCTCCTCTCTCCACCACTTGGCATGGATGTCGATGCAACGTGAGCAAGGGGTTGGGATGGATATTAGAACGGGTTCTGGGGCGCGACGGCTTTTGACGGGCTTGCTGCATGTCGCGATGGCAATGGCCGTCGTTCTCTCCTTGGGAGTTGCCGCCGACTACGGTGTGGCTCCCGTGCATGCCGCGGCGGTCGTATTGCCGCCCGATCAAGCACGGGTTGCCGGGAGCCCGGTTCCGGCCGGCGGATTGCAGCGCATACCCGGACATGTGTTGACGGCGTTGACCGACGCGCAGCGGGTTCCGCACCAGGCGACGTTCGGTCAAAAGTCGCGCTCCCCGGGGGCCACTCGTCCGCTGACATTGACCTTGGTCCTGAAACGCGACGATCAGGCAGGTTTCGAGCGCTACCTGGCCGACGTTTACGATCCTCGTTCGCCCCACTATCACGAGTTCCTGACCCCGTCAGCCATTGCGGCGAGGTTCGGACCTTCGCGACAGACTTACCAGGAACTCGTGCGCTTTCTCGCACACAGCGGATTGCAGCGGGTGCACGGTTCCAGGAACCGACTGACGCTCACCGTCAGAGGCAGCCGTAAGTCGGTCGAAACGGCATTCGCCACGCACATCGACGACTACCAACTCGGCTCACGAACTTTTTACGCAAACGACAGCGACCCTGCCTTCCCCAGCGCTCTGGCGACCCACGTCGAGTCGGTCTCCGGCTTGTCGGATTTCTCGAAACCCTACCGGGTCGACGAAAAGGTGCTGAATACGTTTTGCAACGCCACGACGTCGAACTTCAGCGCCGGAAATTTTTTCGCCGTCGGCATCATCATCGCGCTCGCCATCGCGAGCGAGGGAATCTTGATCCCCGCACTCGTTCTGGCGGAAGAGAACACGGTGCAAAGTCTGGCCTGCGTCATCGCCAAGAGCGTCGTCGCGCAAAATTGGCTGAATAACGCCTACAACAGGGATCAGAACTACATCAACAGCCTCTCGGCCGGTCCCTATAACTACATCGATCCCGTGACGGGGCAGCCCGGAATACGCGGCATTGCCCCGAACAAGTCGCAGCTCAAGGCGACGCGGGCGGCGGTACCGACGAACCTGCCCGGTACGGGGCAAACGATCGGTCTGTTGGAGTTCGACGCCTATCACACCAGCGATGTCACGGACATGTTGAGTCTCATCAGCAGCAACGGTGGCTATGGGGGGACCATCGCCAACCTCAGCGTCGTACCGGTCAATGGCGGCGTCGCGTCCCCCGGAAGCGGCGAGGGCGAAGTCCTGCTGGACATCAATGCGGTCATGTCGATCGCACCGGGTGCCAAAGTCGTGGTCTATGAAGAGCCCTTCGCCGGCACCGCGGCCGATTATTCGAATCTGTTCAACGCGATGATCAACGGCGGCGTCAGCGTGATCAGCAACAGCTGGGCATCCTGCGAAGATCAAATGACCCTCGCGGAGGTCACCGGCATCGATTCCGTGCTCGAGGCTGCGGCTGCCTCCGGGATCAGCGTGTTCAATGGCACGGGTGATCAAGGCAGCAGCTGTCTCGACGGCAGTGCGAACACGGTGTCGGTGCCGGCCGATTCGCCGAATGCCACGGCGGTCGGTGCGACCACCCTCGCGATGGGCGCGGGGTATACCTACCTCGGCGAAACTTGGTGGAACGGCAGCAGCGCCGTACCGCAGACGGGACAGGGCGGATTCGGTGTGAGCAAGTTCTTCGGGCGGCCTGGCTACCAAACGGGATTCACCGCCTCGGCCATGCGCTCGCTGCCCGACGTGTCGATTGCCGGCGACCCGATCAATGGATCGGTGCTCTGTCAAGCCGACGCGGGCGGATGTCCGACGGGCACGTTGAGCGGAGGAACGAGTCTCGCGGCACCGACATGGGCCGCCTACGCCGCCTTGTTGAACCAGGGACAGGGAAAGAATCTCGGCTCTTTCAATGCCTTGCTCTACCCCTTGGGAAATTCAGCCGCGTTCCACGACGCCGCGTCCATGAACAGCGATTTCTCGCACGTCGGCTTGGGTTCGCCCAATCTCAACGTCATGCGGCGATTGCTGTCGCATGCGGTACTCGGCGCGCCGACCGCGGCGAATTCGCAGGTCTTGCCGCTCATCGAATCGCCTCCCGTATTCAATGGCAGTTCACTCGCGGCGTCGGCCGACGGCACTTCGCAGGCCGGTGTGCTCGTCACCTTGGTCGATGCCAACGGTTATACGGTCAGCGGCAAGACCGTGACGCTGGCGGCGAACAGCGCCACGGCGAAGATTTCGCCCGCGAGCGGCGTATCCGGGCCGAACGGGACGGTCGCCTTTCAACTGACCGACATGACTGCCGAGAACCTCACGCTGACGGCCACCGATGCGACCGACGGCGTGGTGCTGCAGACGTCCACGTTGAGCTTCGGAGTACCCTCCGCGAGCTCGGCGGGGATCACCGGAGGTCCGTCTACGGTCCCTGCCGACGGTCAGTCCGCGGCGACGATCACGGTCACTTTGAAAGACTCCTTGAACCGGCCGGCGCCGGGGAAAACGGTCAGCTTGTCGAACGGCGGGAGCAACGCCGTGATGACCGGGCCCCTGCCGAGCGTCACCAATGCCAGCGGCCAAATTCAGTTTGCGGCGACCGACCTCGTGAACGAGACCGTGACGTTTACCGCGGTGGATGTGACCGACGGGAACCTTCCCGTGCCGGGGTCGGTGACGGTGACTTACAGTAATTCGGCGACCAATTCGTGCAACTTTGGCGTGCCGCCCGCCGCGGCAAGCGGGTTTGCGGTCATGAGCTTCATCTCGGGCTTGCCGGCCGCCACGTCCTTCTCCTATGGCAACGTGAATTTCGGCGGCTGTGCTGGCGCGGACAATCCCATCTTCACGTCCAATGGCAAGGCGTTGGTTCCCGATTTCGTGAACGGTGGTCTCTACGAGATCGGGCAGCGGGGCGGTGCCGTATCGACCGCGAATCTGCTGAACACGCTCAATCCTGCGATCAGCGGCGCGGTATACGGCAAGGACGGCAGTCTCTATTACTCTCAGAGTGGCGAGGGGGGCTTCATCGCGCAACTCGACCCGAGCACCGGCGCGCAATTGCGGGTCGTGGCAGCGAACCTCACGTGTCCGGCAGGTCTCAGCGTCGACCCCTTGAGTGGCGACCTATTCTTCGATGACGAATGCACCGGCGGTGGAACGGACGACCCCACGATCTACCGCATCGTCGATCCGGCGAACACCGATGCGAGCCGGCCGACGTCGGTGGTCCCCTATGCAACCCTGCCGACGACGCCGAATGGCGGCATGGCGTTTGCCCCGAACGGAACGCTGTACGCCGTGTCGGGTTATTACAACGTCCCGAACGCGCCGGTCGAGCAGGTCTCCGGCACCAACGCTGCCACGGTTACGGTGACGCCGGTTACGGGCGTGACTTCGGACTTCGGCATCGCCATCGGTCAGCTCAACGCCGATGGGAGCGTGCAGTCCTTGATCGTCGAGCCGGCAGGCACGCTGTCGGAAATCCCCATTGCGACTCCCGGCAGCGCCACGGTCATCGCGACCGGCGGACCGGGAGTCGGCGTCATCGGTCCCGACGGTTGTATGTACACGGCGCATACCACCGCGATCTACCGAATCGCACCTACCAACGGCGGCTGTGCGTTCACGCCGACGAGTCCGGCGCCCTCGATCAAGCTCACGCCGGCGACCGTGTCGCCGAATCCGGCGCAGGGAGGCGCTCAAACGTTCACCGCGACCTTGCAGAACGTGGGCACGGCGTCCGCGGTGCCGGTGACATTCTTGATCACCGGAGCGAACGGTCAAACCAAACTCGCCGACACCAACGCCGCCGGCAGCGCCTCGCTCACGTACTCGGCATTGAATGCCGGTAGCGACAGCGTTACCGCCGTTGCAACGGTCGACGGAACCTTGGTGACTTCGAATGCGGTCCCGGTCACCTGGGTTGCCGGCCAGCACGTCACCTTTCTGTCGCTGAATGGCGGTCCTCAGGGCGGAACGATCGGCCAACCGGTGACCGTGAGCGCGTCTCTGGCCGATGTGTCTGCATCTCCGGCAGTCTCGCTCCCCGGGCAGACGATCAGCTTTACTCTCGGCGGTTCCACCTGCACCGGGACAACCAATCATCTCGGTACGGCGACCTGTTCGTTCACCCCGTCACAAGCGGGCGTCGCCACCCTGACCGTGACTTTTACTGGCAGCAGCACGCTGGCAGCGGCCAACGCCACGATCGGGTTCAGGGTCTCGGTGGCGCCAGCGCCGGCCCCCACGGTGAGCATCTCGGTGAGTCCGAGCAGCGTCGCGGCAGGCAGTCCGGCCAAATTGACATGGTCCAGCACCAATGCGACCGCCTGCGCGGCGAGCGGCGCGTGGAGCGGGGCGCAAGCCACCGCCGGCACGCAATCCGTGACCCCGACGGGCACTGGCAACTACAGCTACACGCTCAACTGCTCGGGAGCCGGTGGCAGCGCATCGGCCACCGCCGTCCTGTCTGCGACGCTCGTTGCCGTGACCGTCACTGCGCATTCCGGTGGCGGAGGCATCACGTGGCCGCTACTGGCGGCACTGGCGCTGCTGGTGCTGCTGCGCCTCCGGGCAGCAGAGGCGGGCGTCGACCTGCGTCGCTGGGTTACGGGCTTGGGCCTATGTGCCTGCCTGATCGTCGCAGGCGGATCTGCGCGAGCCGATCAGGCCACCACGGATGCGCACGGCGGCGACACGGCGGCGTCTTCATGGGTCGATTCCATGTACGTCGGGATTCGCGTCGGCGCCCTGGAGACCCACCTCACCGCCGGGAACATCGATGCGGGGCTCGCTAGCTTGGGTTATCCCGGGATCGAATCGAGTACGCATGATTCTGCGCCGGCAGGCACGGTGTACCTGGGCTACGAGGTGGCGTCGCATCTCGCGCTCGAGTTCGGCTATACCCACCGCAGCGCCGACGTCGCCACCTTGAACGGTACCGTTGGCTCCGCCGCCGACATCGCGCCCTTGCTGCGGGACACGACCGAAATGATTCGCGGGCTCGGCAACATCTTTTCCTTGTCGTTTCGTCCCCGTGTCGAAGTCGCGCCGAAGCTCCTGCTCGACGCGCGCATCGGGGGATTTTTCTGGGACACCAAGACGACGGTGCAAGCCTTGGATGAGCGCTTCGACAATACTCACGCCGGTGGCGGGATCACGGTCGGCGGCGGTTTGTCGTTGCGCGTTTGGCGCCGCCTGGAGGCGGGGGTGGGTGTCGATTTCTATCGAGGCATCCCGAACGACATCGGTACGTTCTACAGCGGCAGTCTCGAATGGCGCTTCGGCCGATGATCTGCGTCGCCGAGGCGGGCGCGCACGCATCGTTCGAGCGCAATGCGGATGCGCAGCGCGCGATTGCGGAGTGCATTGGGCGTCAACCCATGGCGTTCGGCCATGTGCTGTCGGTGTTCGATGCGCGCCGCTCCGGAGGCTTCCGTGTAATACTCCAGGATCAGACTCACGGACTCCTGATCAAACCCGGCAAGGCAGCATTGCAGGGCGGGCAGAGCGGCATCGGGCTCCGTCTCAGCCTCGAGCGCGGCGCTCTCGATCGATGCCGTCAGCGCAGCCTCGCGTTCCCGGCGCTGTCGCGTTGCCGTTTCCAAGCCGATCAGCCGGGCGATGCCGAGTGCGTAGGCGGCCAGGTTCACAACCGGCGTCCCGTCGCTCAAGCGCCGTGCCAGGCGATCGATCGTCTCGTCGGCAAGCGCCTCTGCGTCCACGGGGAAGCGCAGGCGAAAATAGCATACGAGGCGCAGCCGCAGCCCCTCGTATGCGTGTGCGGACTCCGGATCGGCCGCGAGCCGATCGAGCAAGCTGTCGAACGGCGGTGCCTGCCGGATTGCGGAGAGTTTCATGACCGGGATGCTCGCGGCGTTGACTACGGTACGTAGCGACCAGCACGGTAGCAAAGCGAAACCTGCCGAACAAACCCCACTTAAGAGGGGTATGAAACGCGCTCATGGCAAGTCGAGGCTCATGGTTTGGCGAGTTTGCCGCTGTCGTAGGTGACGTAGTATTTCTTGTAGCCCGGGGTCGACCAATGACCCTTCCAACCCTTGGGGATCGCCGCGCCTTCACCGGCCTTGATGTCGAGCACCGTGCCGTCGGCCGAGGTGAGCTTCACGCTGCCTTCGATGAAATACATGAATTCATCCTCCGGGTAGCTGTCGATGTCCTGTTCGGAGGGGCCCGCGTCATAGAGCCCGGACTCGACGCGGCCGTTCTTGGAGCGCGCGAGCAGCACGTCGGTCGTGGGACCGTCGGGTCCATTCTCTTTCGCGGCGGTCTTCGTGGCGAAGATCGGCCCGCGTGCTTCGTCGGCCGTGACTTTGACCGGTTTGGTCGTGACCAGCGGAACTTGCGCAGGGTCGGCCCAGCCGATCGAGGTGGCACAGCCCAGCCCAAGGACGATGAGGCCGACGAATCGCTTAAACATCTACTCTCTCCTGATGAATGACCGGAAACCAATCCTCCCGCAATCGCTGGCCCGCCGTCGCGGTTCGGCACCACGCGCTTCAGGTATCGTGGCGCTCATGGCGCGCTATCTTGCCGAAAACGCCGGTGCTTGGGAATGACGGTGCCGTCGCCGACCTCGCCCTTGTTGACCTTGGACGTCGTCGATGCCTGGCGTAGGGCGCTGCGTGCCGGCCAGTCGCGTTGCGAATGTTCGCTGGATTTGCGGCGCTCGAGCACCGAGGTCGAACTCGATGCGGATCGGTGGCGTTGGCGCGCGGCGGAGTATCCCTACCCGGACCTCTGCAAGGCGCGCACGATCTACCATTGGACCGGCGCAAGTTTCGCGCCCGTCGCGCGTTACGGCGGTGCGCTGCTCAAGTTGGTGCCCACCGATTGGGGGGCGCCGACCTTCGAGATCGATGGCATCAAAATGCTGCCAACGGCGAAAGTTTCGCCGTACGACGACGCCGAACGCAAAGTCGGCTTGATCCGCCCGCGTGGCAAGCTGATTTTGGATACTTGCGGCGGCCTCGGCTACTTCGCGGACTGGTGCCTGCGCGGCGGGGCCGCGCGCGTGCTGTCCTTCGAAAAAAATCCGGATGTGCTGTGGTTGCGCAGCCTGAATCCTTGGTCGCCGCGCGAGCACCCGGTCTTGGCTCTGCGCCAGGGCGACGTAAGCGCCGAAATCAGTACGCTCGGCGACGCTTCGATCGATGCGATCCTGCACGATCCACCGCGCATCGGGATCGCCGGCGAACTCTATTCGCGCGATTTCTATGCGCAGATGGCTCGGGTGATCAAGCGCCGCGGCCGGCTGTTCCATTACACCGGCATGCCGAACAAGCTCACCACCGGGCGGGATGTTCCCGCCGAGGTCGCCAATCGGCTGCGCTCGGTTGGGTTCGCAACCCGCATGAACGGCGATGGCGTGCTTGCGGTTCGCGATTGAGCATGGTGCGCGGGTGGCGCGAGGCGGGTCGCTACGGTACTTTAGAACGCCTCCACCACTGCCCCCGCGAGCCCTTCATGATCAAGCCCTTTCCTCGTCTCCTGCGTGCCGCGGTGCTGTGCTTCGTCTGTGCGCCGCTGCCCGTGTTCGCCGCGCCGCCCAAGCCGCTGTTGATGCTCATCTCGATCGACGGACTCAAACCGGAGGCGGTGCTCGCCGCCGATCAGCATGGCTTGAAGCTGCCGAATCTGCGCGCGCTCCTGCGTGATGGCAGCTACTCGACCGGCGTGCACGGCGTGCTGCCCACCTTGACCTATCCGAGCCATATGACGATCCTGACGGGGGCCTCGCCGGCGCGTCACGGCGTGTTTGCGAACACCACTTTCGATCCGTTCAATCGCAATTACCAAGGCTGGTATTGGTATACGGAGGATGTCCAGGTGCCGACGCTCTGGGACGCCGCCGCGGCCGCCCGCTTGAGCGTGGCCAACGTCTACTGGCCGACCAGCGTCGGCGCCCACATCCGCTACAACCTCGCGCAAATTTGGCGTGCCGGCACCGCGGACGATCTCAAGCTACAGCGCGCCGTGAGCACGCCCGGACTCGAGGCGGATCTGGTGCAGGCGGCCGCCGCCGCCGGCCAGCCGCTGCCGCCCTATCCGGGCGGCGAGGAAGAAACCGTCGCTGACGACGAGGTCCGCGCACACTATGCGATTCGAATGCTCGCCGTGAAACATCCGCAGTTCATCACGGTGTATCTCACCGGTCTCGATACGGAGCAGCACAAGTCCGGTCCGTTCAGCGCGCCCGCCGATGCGGTGCTCGAACGCATCGACGCGCTGATCGGTGAGCTGCGTGCGGCGGCCGACCGGTCCGCACCGGGCGCCGCGACGGTTTGTGTGGTCTCGGATCACGGCTTTGCGCCCATTCTGCACGACGTGAATCTCTATGCGGCGTTTCTTGCAGACGGCTTGTTCTCGCTCGACGACAAACAGCATATCGCGAGCTGGAAGGCGATGCCCTGGCCTGCCGGCGGCTCCGCGGCCGTGATGCTCGCGGACCCAAAGGACGATGCGGTGCACGCGCAGGTTGCAAGCTTGCTTGCCAAGCTCGCGAGCGACCCGGAGAACGGCATCGACCGCATTTGGTCGCACGACGAGATCGTCGCCGACCGCGGCTTTCCCGACGCTGCGTTTCTGGTTGCGTTCAAAACCGGCTACGAGATCGCCTATGCCTTCACGCCGCCGTTGATCTCAGCGCCGGCGAATCTCGGCATGCATGGTTATCCGCCGGAGAATCCCGAGATGCGTTCCTCGTTCTTCCTCGTCGGCCCAGGGGTCCCGGCGGGGCGGTCGCTGGGCGAAATCGACATGCGTCGCATCGCGCCGACGCTGGCGCGCATCCTGCATGCGCCCTTGACCCAAGCTGAGTTGGCGCCCTTGGATTTACGGTAGCGAGGGTCCATGCCCGGTCGAATGCTTCTGGCCGTCTGTGCGTGCTGGTTGTTGCCGGTGCTGCGGGCGCACGCCGACGTGCGTGTGCTCGTCGGACCGACCCCGATCATCGGGGGTGAGGCAAAGTCGGCTGCGGACATCACGATCGTCGGCGAACGGCTGGCGTTCAGCCTGGCGGTGCAGAGCGCCGTTCCCTATGGCGTGCCGCGCGGCGCCCTGATCGATCTCGCGCCAGTCACGGAAGGCCGCATCGGCGAGGACCGCGTCGTGTTCGCGGACTTCATTCCGAATAATTGGTCTGCGTGGCCGAACACCTATCAGCACGTCGATATTCTCGAGCGTGGGCCTGCCCAAGTCGCCGTGCGCGCGGTTCGCGACTGGGGCAAGGTCACGATCGAGACGGTCTACACCCTTGCTGCGGGCGCCGACGCGATCGACATCCGTACGACCATGCACAACAGCGGCGACGTCGCCTTGACGGGTCTCTTGTCGGGCCTGTCGGTCTGGCCGAAGGGGGGTTATCTGTTCGGCGTTCCCGGTTTGGCAGGCGTGGAGGAGGCCGACATGACCGGCGCACTCGCCAAGCGTTTCTCGGGCTACGACGAGGATTGGAGCGTCACGCTGCATGCTGCGTACGCCGACCATGTCGCCGACGGCTCGCGCAGCCTGTACGAATTGCACGACCTCGCGCCGGGTGAGACGCGCACATTCGATGCCAGCCTGCAGGTCGGCGCGAGCGGCGATCTTGCGCCAGTGCTCGCGGCGGAAATCGACCGTGGGCATCTGCCTTACGGAACCGTCAAGGGGCTGGTCACGACGCCCGATGGCCGCGCGATCGACAAGCCTGTCGTGGTCGTCGAGAAGGCCGGCAAACCGTACGCTTGGTGCCTCGGCCACCGCGGTCGCTATGCGATGCGGCTGGCCGTAGGCAATTACTCACTCTATGCGACGGCGAAGAATCACTCGAACAGCGCGCCGGTCCCGCTGCGCGTCGGCGCGGGCGCGCAAGAGTCGCGTGATTTTCATGATGTCGAGCAACCCGGGGAGGTCCGCTTCCAGATCATCGACAAGCCCGCCGGTGAGGGTCGGGACGCGCGCATCACGATCCACGAGGGCAACAAGCCCGTGGTACAGTTTCTCGGCAAGAAGACTTTTTTCACCGAGCTCGAGCGGCGCGGGCGCGTGGACGTTGCCATCGCCCCGGGCGAATACCTATTCGGAGTCTCTGTCGGCGGCGGCTTCCTGGCCGAGGACGTCGAGCGGCGGGTGCGAGTGAGTCCCGGTGCGACACAAGAGCTCACCGTCGCGGTCAAGCCCATGTTCGCACCGCGCGAGCAAGGCTGGTTTTCCGCCGATCTGCATCATCACGGTGATCAGGCGGAGGCGGTCACGCCGCCTGCCGATCTCGCCCGCTCGCAGTTTGCGGCGGGGCTCGATCTGCTGTTCGTCAGCGATCACGATTCGACCGTCAATCATCTTGCGTTGCAGGCGATCGCCGACGCTCGCGGCGCGAGTTTCATCCCCTCCGCCGAGCTCTCGCCGTCTTGGGGACATTTCAATGCCTATCCGCTGACGCTCGGGGCGCCGCTGACCATCGACACGGGCACGGCGACAGTCGCTCAGATCTTCGCCGAGGCGCGCCGCCTCGGTGCCATCGCGGTGCAGGCGAACCATCCCTTCATCCCCTATGGCTACTTGACGAGCGTCGCCGCGGGTGTCGCGCCCGGGGGGTTCGACCCGGGTTTCGACCTGCTCGAGATCAATGCGGACGATGCGGCCGATGACCCCAAGGTCCTCGCGCAACTCTGGAAATTTTGGAACTCGGGCATCCGCTACTACCTGTCGGCCGGGACGGACACGCACGATGTCTGGAACGACGTGTCGGGCAGGGTGCGCGTGTTCGTACATCTCGACGGCAAACCTAGCGCCGCGGCCTTCGCGCGCGGACTCACCGCGGGCCATGCGTACGTCAGCTACGGTCCGCTGATATTCCCGCAGGTCTTATTCGGCAGCGACTACAAAGTTGCGCCGGGCGCCGATTTCACGCTCGGCTTCGAGCTCGCGTCGGTCGCCGGGATCCGCAGCGTGCAGCTGATCCGCGACGGCGCCCTTGCGCAAAGCCGGGATGAAGCCTCGCTGCCGCGTTCGACCACGGTCGCGTTCTCCTTGCGCGCCGCCAACGCGGGCTGGGCGGCCTTGATCGTCGAAGACGGCGCCGGGCACAAAGCCTATACCGATCCGATTTGGATCGACGTGGTCGCAGGGCCGTGAATTGGCGCGTCGTGCCGCCGCTCGTCAGCACGGCGCTGATCATGATCGGCGCCGGTGTGCTCGGCTCGCTGTTGCCCTTGCGGTTCTCGTCGATGGGCATGTCCGACGGCACGATCGGCTTGATCGCGACCGCCGAGGCGCTCGGTTTCTTGGTCGCCTGCCTCTATGCCCACAAGCTCATCGCGCCGATCGGCCTCGAGCGGGCATACGCGACTTTCGCCGGGCTGAAGTCTGTCGCGATCCTTGGTCTTTATTTCGCCGACAGCGTCCCGACGCTCATGGGGCTGCGATTTCTGATCGGGGCGAATGCCGCAGGCCTCGCGATCATCGTCGAAAGCTGGCTGAACGCCCTGGTGCCGAACGAGCAACGCGGCCGCGTTCTGACGATTTACGTATTGGTCTACGGCCTGTTCTTCGGCATGGGCCAGTTGTTCGCACAGAACCTCAACGTACGCGGCCCGGAGTTCCTGTTCATCGGCGGTATGGCGACGACGCTCGCGCTCGTGCCCATGGTCGCGATCGACGTGCGTGCGCCGGTCTTGCCGCGACGGGTCACGCTGGATATCCCCAAGGCGCTGCGCACCTCGCCGGCCAGCGTGCTCGCGTGCCTGTTGAACGGTCTGATCCTGACGGCCTTCACGACCGTGGGACCGCTGTTCGGTGAGCGCATCGGCCTCGATCAGGCGCATATCGTTCTGAGCATGGCCTATGTTTCGCTCGGCGGGCTGGTTTTGCAGTGGCCCATCGGTTACTTCTCCGACAAACTGGATCGTCTCTACGCCTTGATCGCGCTCGGCCTCGGCATTCTCGCCGTTGCCGCGGCGCTCGCGACGGTCAGTGATCGCACGCCGTTCTTCGTGCTGGCGATCCTGTTCGGCGTGTTCGGCGGCCTCGGCGAGAGTCTCTATGCGGTCGGCGTGGCGCACGCCAACGACCGCGCTGCGAGCAGCGATTATGTTGCCCTATCCTCCACACTCTTGTTCATCTGGGCCCTGGGCGCGGCGATCGGGCCGACCACCGGAACCTATGCGATTCAGCTGACCACGCCGAGCGCATTCTTCGTCTACGTGATCGTTCTGACACTGGCCTTCACGCTGTTCTCGGCCTGGCGGCTGTACCGACGCAAGGCCGACCGCGTCGTCGAAACCCACGAAGACTTTCTCGCGTATCCGCAGACGTCACCGAACATCTATGAGTGGTTGCCGTATCACCGCGATGCGCCGCCGCCGGGGACGGCGGCTCGAGATGCGCCGCCCGCGCCGGATGCGCCGGTGGACCCTCCGCACGGGTAGATCCGCCGAGGCGCCTGTCGCGAGAGCGACGAGTTTCTGCGCGATCGCGCAATAATTTCGGCTGTGCCAGCCGCGGGGCATTTCGCACAATGCACGTGCGGCGTTCAGTCAGGATGACGAACCGGAGAGGGAACTCCCGCGCCGTGTCGCGGACCGCGCCCGTGCAATCATGTCGCCGTCGTGAGCGCGACGGGTGCGGATCCCGCGTCTTTAGTCCTTGTCGCCGCCTGAATCGATTACGGCCGTGTCGGTGAAGTCCGCCGCGGTGCGCAGCCGCGGCGTCCTTTCGTCGATATACATGATCTCGTGCTGACCGACCGCGACGATGTCGCCGTCGTTCAAATTATGGCGCCGGACACGTTTCGATTGGACGTAGATGCCGTTGGTGCTGTTGAGGTCTTCGATGACGCAGGAGTCGTGCTGCGTGACGACCTGGCAATGGTGGCGGCTGATGAATTTGCTGTCGATTTGAAGGTCGTTGTCGGCCGTGCGGCCGATCACCAGCCGACCCGGGCGAAGTTCGCGCTCGAGTGTCGTCTTGCCTTCGTGCGCGACCAGAATCCTGCCGACGATCTGGCCGTTCCCCGCGCTCGAATGGGCTTGCAGCAAGCTGCCAGTCATGAGCATCCGATTCGTGCGCGAGGTGTACTCGACCCACTGCAGTTCGCGGATCGCGGCGTCGAGGTCCTCGCTGGAGACGGTGTCGCGGTCCTGCCCGAAGGCGGCCATCATCGCCGTATCGCAGAGCGTGTTGACGAGCCGTGGTATGCCGGCGGTATAGCGGAAAATCGTCGGGTAGGTATCCTCGGCGAAGATGCGCCTGCCTTGCGATCCGGCGACCTCGAGGCGATGGTCGATGTAGGCGTTGGTTTCCGTCTTCGACAAGGCGGTCAGGTGGAAGCGCAGCCGCACGCGCTGGGCGAGCTGCACGAGTTCCGGAGAATTCAACTTATCGTTGAGTTCCGGCTGGCCGGCGAGAATGATGCGCAGGGCTTTTTCCTTGGTGGTCTCTATCCCCGATAGCATGCGGATCTCTTCGAGGACCCGGTGACTGAGATTTTGTGCCTCGTCGACGATCAGTAGCACGCGCCGTCCGCTCGCATGCTGCGCAACCAGGAACTCGTTGAGCGTCGCCAGTACCTCGGGTTTCTTCATCTGAAACGGCGAGAAACCGAACTGCACGAGCAGCGTCTGCAGAAAAGCCGTGGGCGACAGCTGGGTTTGATTGATTTGCGCGACCACGACATTCGGTTGCAGCTCGCGCAGGAAAGTCTCGATCAGCGTGGTCTTGCCGGCGCCGATTTCGCCCGTGATGACCACGAACCCGTCGGTGAACCAAATGGTCGACTCCATGTACGCCTTGGCGCGTGCATGCTGCTTGCTGAGATAGAGAAACTGCGGGTCCGGGCTGAGCCGAAACGGCAATTCCGTCAGTTTGAACAGTTCCAGATACATTTCGCCGGCCATCGTAGTTGATTCAGGTCCATTCGATCAATTTCAGGGTTGCCGCGAGTGCGTCGTCGCGGTCGGTCGCGCGCGGGCGCTGAATCGTGCAGTGCCCGAGCTTGCGGCCCGGCCGCGGCTCCTTGCCATAATCATGGTAGGCGAGGCCGTCGATCGCGAGCAGTCGCCGGCGGTCCGGAAGATTGCCGAGAAAGTTGATCATGGCGGTGTGCCCGAGGGCGCGCGTGCTGCCGAGCGGCAGTTCGCAGATGGCGCGCAAGTGATTCTCGAACTGGCTCGTGACCGCCCCTTCGATGGTCCAGTGGCCGGAATTGTGAACTCGCGGCGCCATCTCATTGGCGATCAGCCGGCCGCCCACGACGAAGAACTCGATCGCCGCGACCCCGACGTACGCCAAAACCTTCAGGACGCGGCGCAGATAGGTCACCGCGAGTCGCTCGAGTTTCGCGTTCGCGTAGGGCGCTACGCTGTAGCGAAGTATTCCGCCTGCATGGGTATTGGCCGTGAGCGGATAACTGACGATGCGGCCATCCTGCGAGCGCGCTCCGACGATCGATATTTCGCGCGAAAAGCGCAGAAACTTCTCGTAGATCAGCCCGGAGCCGCCGAGCTGGTCCCAGGCGATCGAGACATCCGCCGCGCCGCGGAGCACGA
>Ga0209208_10000524_pt1 | contig 50390 bp, 42 predicted proteins | sample S1TSphfallax_3_FD_187694 | JGI IMG/M metagenome (GOLD analysis project Ga0209208, IMG submission 187694) | Host-associated microbial communities from peat moss isolated from Minnesota, USA - S1T2_Fd - Sphagnum fallax MG (SPAdes) (version 2) | ecosystem: Host-associated > Plants > Peat moss >... | reverse complement strand
AGTACCATTCTAGTGTAAGAGGTTAAATGTTTAATATTTAATATATTATTTATCAAAATTCTGATCATTAAGACATGTATGTTTGACCCTACATTTTTTTTAAAAAACTTGTCAATTAAGTGTCAATATGTTTTAATTAATTTTCTTAAAATTTAAAATTTTCGTTTCTCAAAATTAATTACCAGTGAAATTCAATTATCCATTACAATATTCAGTTTTTCACATATTTACTGGTCCTTGTTCACTAGTCCTTTGTTCATTACATCGTCAATAGATCCCATAATCAATGAATTCACTTAAAATTCAATGAAATCACTTGGCATACAAGAACATCGAAATCACTTGGCATACAGGGACACCTTTTGCAATAATTATAGGCTACACATACATCTCCCTTGTCAGAAAGAAAAAATAACAAAATTCATCTTAAAATGAAATCACTTGACATACAAGAACACCTTTTGCAATAATTATAGGTTACACATACATCTCCCTTTTCAGAAAGGAAAAATAACAAAATTCATCTTAAAATTCAATGAAATCACTTGGCATACAAAAACACCTTTTGCAATAATTATAGGCTACACATACATCTCCCTTGTCAGAAAGGAAAAATAACAAAATTCATCAGTTTGTCAAGGATGTGATCTCAGATGGAATTCTTGCCTGGGTTGTTTGACAGGTCCCGTCTGTGGCCGTGTATGGATAGTCTACCTCTGTGTCAATCCCACCATTTTGTATGATGTAGTTGAATGCATTATCCATGAGACCGCCGTCGCAACCACTGTCGTACTCCGTGTCACAGTCCACCAATTGTTGCTCCGACAGTGCAACCAGCTCGCCTGTACTAATAGCGTTGATACCTTCAACAGATCCAGTTGTTGAGAATGCCCAGCAACTCCCTGCAGAAATTACAACAGACCAAGCTCTTCCTTTGCGTCATCACAAAACCTTGGCTTCACGTGTTCAGCAATCCCGAGCTGGATCCGTACTAAGAGCAGCTCCAGCGGTTATCAGTATGTGACCCAGCAAAAAATATTTCTCACATCCAAGTTTAGTTATTTACTTATTTCCAACTCCACCCGTACTCTCGCACTAATACTGGGACTGCAACTCTATGAATGGATTGCAAATTCAACACCCAAGAGAGTCTGGCATTGCATCTATTGCAATCCAAAAAGAACACAGAATTAGAGCTCTGAAGAAGACGACTCACCACAAGCACCCTGGTTTTTGATTGCTGTCACAGCACCTTTGGATCTCCAATCAATGCTGGCAGGGGCATCCACATCCCCGTATATGAAATTCTCGGTCTTCCGCACCTTGTTTTCGCTGCGGCGCGGCGGCTTGGTACCCAAATACCGAGTCTTGAATTCTTCGTGCGTGAGGTCGGCGAGATTGTTCAACCCCAAGGAGTAAGAAGGTGTCGACTCCTGCACATTGTGCGAGTGTATATACCTCAGATTATCCTTGAAGATCGCGAAGCGCTGATTCATTTCCGACACGCTTTCATAAGATTTCTCGTGTTTCCGCATCCACGACTGGAACAGGTCCATAAGACGCTCTTCCGAATTCAAATCCTCCGGCGAATAACCGACGATCGAATCATCCAGCTGAACTGCCTCCACTCCGATCCTCCCCGCTCGATGAGCTACTGCAAACAGCAGCACTAGAAAAGACACCAGCAGCTTCCCAGCAGCCATCTTCGAACCACCACTCCTTCCCTTCGTTGCAGTCCTCGAGGAGACCAAAAAACCAATTCCGGCAACAAAATTCCTGAAGAAAAAAAACAGGGGAAAAAAAATGACGATCCTGAATTTCACAGGAAATAATTCAGAGAAGCTAATTCTTTGCAAAGTCGCTCGAGAAATGCGCGGATCTAGAGAGCTGGACGACGAGGGAGCTAGTGCGCGCAGTTGTGCTGGTAGTGCGGAGCGCAGACGGAATGAAGGACAAGCAAACAGCCGGGAAATATAAAGGGCAGCTCCTCACGGCAAGACACGGCAGTGGTAAAAAAAAAACCACGTTTAACCGCATGTTTTGTAAGTTACACCCGGGTAAAACTCCTCCACATTTACCTCTAAATCATCATGAGCAGCAAAGTTTGAGTACGGTGCACATCACGTCAACTTACCATTAGTGAAAATGTCCAGCAGCAGTGTTTTTTTTGTTTTGCGGTTAGAAACGTAATAATAATTGAAATAATACACATTTTTATATTGAATGAAATCCATATTGAATTGAATTGAATTGAATGGAATTGATTTCAAATTACATTGAGTTTAGATTCGATCCAAATTTGCTAAATTGAAGTCAATTCAATTGAACATAATATTTTTCTTCTTTGGATTCAACACGGTTATTGTTCCCATTGAAATTAGTTGAATTGGATCAAATTTAACTCAATTCAATACAATTAGTTGAATTCAAATTGAATTAAATTATATTTAAATCACATTAGTTTCAATTCAAATTTTTCATAATCTTTTTGAATTTTTGAGCCAAATTATGAAAATTCAATTATGAGAAGGCACATGTTAATTTGTCATTTTGTATCCGTGTAAGTGGATTGGTGAAAGGAGTGGGATAGTCAGATATTATATGGAATGTTTTCTTAATTGTCAAGTGGATGACATTTAGAGTTGTCATGGTGACTATCACTAATACCTATTTCATCTACACTAGTTCAGATTATTATGAGCAGTGATTAAGGTGATGATAATAACCACATAGGCAATCTGGCTAGTTTGGGTAAATATAAGTAGAAATTATTGATGCTTATTAAAAACCAAATGAATGATTTTGGCTAGCACATGTAGATTAAGATCTCAAGGTTTGATGATAGTTTTGTTCGGTGTAAGGGGTTCATTGTTCATTAAAATAAATAAATGTGTGTTAATTCACGATTATGCAAGTGAATAGTGGACTGGTTTGGCTAGTAAAAACATATGGAATGTGTACTGTGGCAAATTTGTGGTGGAGCAGATGTTCATGTTCCCTATAGGCTCTAAAACTTGGATTTAAGAACAAAAACTTAAGAAAATGACTTCTTGGGGGATTGAACCTTGGTTTGAAAGACCTTGTCTACTTCGACAAAAGTATTTTCATTACATAGACACACACAAAAAGTTAGCTATAGCTTATGAATTATTTTTCTTGAAAGCTTGAAAGTTTAAACCATTTACCTAATTCAAAAAAATGAAAACCCATTCAAAAAAGTTACAAATTGTCAATCTTTGAAATTCACAACATTGGTCAATGGTGAAAAGTATTAGAAACTTCAAGAATCAACATTATAACGAACTTTTTTCTCCCTTCAAGTAACTACAACTTGAATTAAAGACAAATATCCTTGTTGTAGAAATTTTGTGAAAACATTCGATCAAGATGTTGCTTAAACAATTGCATAGTTGGCCCATCATGGAAGACAATATGTTTTAGCATATGGATCTTCAACAGATGTCAAAACTTGGCACATGGCAAGTTTCACAAGTTTCACATATTCAAACAAGGATTGAATAGTAGCTTGGAACTTGACATAAACAAATCATATGTGCCTTAGATGGTTGCATTTTTTTACAATCTTTTTTTAGAATCTTTGTCACATTGTTGATCATGGTTGTTTCAAAAACAAAAGCTTGAAACTCAAGCTTTAACCTATCAAGTGGAATAGGCACAAATAGTTCACTAGCCTTATTGGGCACAAAAGTATAAAAACATAACAACCTTCAAGCAAAGAAGGAATGTTGCTTAAACATTTACATTGACCTAATAATGTGGATAGATCACTCCCAAAGCATTCATCAATCCTTGGTTCAAAAAATGTTGGTCCAATTCCTTAGGAGAAGGGCAAAGGTTGCCTCATAACATTGTAGGTAAACAAAACCACATATTTTAAAAAACATGGTAAGGTTCATGGGCAAGGCCGCCCTAGTAATTTATCCTAAGAATGAACTAGGGTTTGGTGCCCATTGTACCTTACATCACACTTGTCATTATCACCAATGGGTGATTTCACAAAAATTACATGCAACCCATCGTGGTTTCCAACCAAGAGGTTATGGAATCTATTGAAAGCCTCATCCTTAAACTTGCATTCAAGATTGTTCTAGAATTGATACAACTTAAATTTGCACATCCAAATAGCTTCAATAAAATCACAAATGTAAACATCTCTCTTGGGAATACTTATCAACGTGTGAATCAATTCAAGAAGGGGCAAGATGCAATGGAGGCCTAGAATTAGCTCCACATTTAACTTTGAAACATTGAATTGTGTAGCTTCACTTCCAACCTCATCTTTTCACATCTTTACAATTAGTGTCATGTATTTAGCCAAAACACACCTACATTGAAATAGCATGGAAATTCAATGATCTTTTATGTTTCAAAGAAATTTGTTGACTTTAGTCACTAAGAAAATTATCAACTTTTGCATCTCAAGCATTGTTTTGGGACTTCGAACATAGTAGCAATGGAGTCTAGGGTAGCTATTCTAATAACTACACTATGGACAAAGTTAAAAAGCTTTGAAACACCAAGTTTGTACAAGGTGCATAGCAATGGATTGTTGCAAGAAAATGAGCCAATTTGTCCTTGATTTGCACAAAAACACCAATCCTACACCCAACAAAGATATATCCGCCATCTATTCCAATTGAAACAAATTTGTTGCAATTTCAACTTCTAAAAGGCCTCCTTAAATCAACAAAGTGTTTAGCATTACACTATGAAAAGTCACACTATTAATGACCCTTTCCATGTTTATGATGTGAATTTTGATTTTACAATGGGGGTGGCTTCACCTTCACAAGATCTGATAATGGATCTAGCTACAAGGTTGACTTATTAGACAATGCAATGGCAAGATTTAATTTTTGTACTTAATAATATGGCTATTTAAAACCATAAATTTCCCCAAAAGACAAGGTTAAGGTTTGTAAAGTTCAATGGGATGTCGAACAATTGCGATAAATCGTCCCAAAAAAAGCATAGCCGCATAATGAACTTTTTTAAGAATTTTATTTTGAACCCAAAGTGGTGATCATCCATAGGACCATGTAGAAAAATTGGGGATCATCCCTTGGAAGATTTAGCCAAATATGGCTATAAATCAAATATGAAATATAAAATATAATTGTCTATCTAAGTTGTATATATTTGGCTACACAATACAAAGAAAATATAAGAATTTGGAGATTTTTACTATTTTTTTCCCTCACTTCCAACACTTGAAAACCTCTAAAAACAATTCATTTTCTTTTTTATTTTTTGTAGTTTTTTTTGGGTGAAATTTCAGAAGTAAAAAAAAGCTAAATTAGGGTAAATTAGATAAAAAGAACAAACTCGGTGTGTAATTAGTAATTACCTATCATGCTAATAATGGTTTAAGTAATTAAATTTCCTTACTTGTGATAACATTCTTTTTTTTTTCCAGGAAAATTTCGCTATTTTCCAATGTTGTTTGTAAGAAAAAACTTAGGAGAAGAAGGGATTTCAGTTTTAAACGTAATTTTCTTTCCGGAAAATTTCTTTAGTTTGTAAAATTAAGAAAATATAGGGCGAATTTTTTTGTTTAGCAAGGGCTAAAGGTGCAACTAATGTAATTACTTTTACTTCAGATAATGTTATGTAATTTGTGGCCAGTGGATTTCTTTTGTTCAGTCACTCTTTGGTTTATCATCATTCATATAAATATATTTTAAATATATCTAAATGTATGTAGAATTTTTGAACATTTATTAATTAAATAAATGTATTAAAAATATATAAGTCATTTACCAATTGTTTTCAAAACTTTTCATGGGGCTCATTCCAGTCAGAAAGACTTGACCTAATTTTCTTTTGTATTTATATGTTGCTTGGAAAGCATGAAGCCTGGGATGAATAAATAGTTAGGCAATAACAAATCCATCAATTCTGTAAAGGAATTCATTTGTGCTTGGGCCCAACTAGAGGTCTTTATTTCATACATAATATTACAGAAATTCAATATAATGTTTTTGGAAATGATGCAAACCTAAAAAAAAACACATCAATTTTTATCATTAATATCATAACTAAAAAGTTGCAAAGCATTTTTCTAAAAGGATTTCATTTTGAAATTGGTCATGTGCCTTCAAGGCACTTAAACAAACTGGCATATGGTGGTGGATTTCAAATTATGTCAGTTTTTTTTTTTTTTAATTTGGGAGAGGGCAGATTTGATTGGGGGGTTATGTTGTTCTTCTAATTGGGAACCCGTTCTCAACACATTGCACTAACACCTGGTTTTGCTTGTTTGCTTGGTTTCATTACCATAAGACCTCAGCAGGTTTGTCACTATTTATGTTTTTTCAAAAATGTTTAATTTTTTAAAAAAAATTCAAAGAAAAAAAAATTGTGAAAAAAAATGATGAATCATTAGGAATATTCTATTTACCAAAATGAAAATTTTAAAAATTAATTTATTAATTAATTATTCAACAAACATGTGAAGAAGTTGCCAAGGAACTACACTCATCTTCTTGGCAACCCACCCACAACCCCAAAATACCTGACTTTTTGAAAGAAAAGGAAAAAATATATATATGAAGAAGATTGCCACTACCTATGTGATTCAAGGAGTAGGTGCATGTGATGGGTGCCACATGGATGGCGTGAGAAATCATACAATAAACGACCCTTTTAACACCACTTTACGCCAGACAAAAAATGGCATCAATTTTTGCCCACAAACAACAGATCTAAGCCTGCAGCGCCTTATACTCCAAGTAACAATTTGGAAACACCATGATAGCCTACTTATTGTAAGGCTTGTGGGTACGCCAAAACAACAACAAAAAAAGAGAAAAAAAAGAAAGGGAAGGAAAGGCCACCTCTCTCTCTCTCTCTCTCTCTCTCTCGGTGAAGCTTTTGGTGCCCAACTTTTGGTGCCCTTCACATACAAGAGACAAATTCTACCAGTTTTTTTCTGTGTAGGGTAAGGATCAAGAATGGGGCCATTCTAGTAATGCAAGCAAACATGAGACAAGACCCAAATTTCCAAAATTGCCCCCATTATATTCATGTGTAAACATCTGGTAGAATTTTAAACATCTGCTATTTTGTTTGAGAAGGAGAGGAGGCCTACCCTTCCACATATTAAGTTGCCATCCTTTGTTCAGGTAGGAATTTTAAACAAAGGTTAAGGTGCCCTAAGGTAAGGTGCCCTCCACCTACACTAAAAACTTTACACCTTAATGTGTAGAGTGAAGCTTTTCGGGCAGGTTTTATTGGAGCTGAGCAGAGGCCTGACTCTAGTAAAGCTCACCCCCAAGGGGCTTTTAAATGGTGTAGAAACTGCCACATTCTTTCTTGTAAGGAGCCCTACAACTACACCAAAACACAAAAAAAGTGACTATGTTTTTACGAAATTGTAATTGACCAATAATGTCCTTGTAAATTCCCAAAAGGGATCCCAAGGTTAATCGAGTGAGAGGAACAATCCTCTCCTACAAAGCCAAAAAAATTTATCCCCCAAAAACAATTGTTATTCTTTTCTGATACAAGATTTTTTGGCCTATAGTCATAATCTTGTTTGGGTTTTATATGGAATGTGACTATACATGTTTAAATCACAATTCGTTAGTGTCACAAACAAAAAGTGGTCACCAAGGGTGTGATTATAAAAGGGGGTTTACTGTATGTTGAGCATGTATTTGTACTCTGGTGGGGATTTCAGGTGTGGACCAGTGTTGGTCTGGTATCAGATTTTGAAGATATCAGGGAGTTCTTCATATTAGGTTTGTTTTTATTTTACCTCAGTTAGGGGTTTTAATTTATTAACATTTTAATTTTTTGATACCAGAATGTTATCAATAATACCATATCTGTTACTCAACAAACCAGTATCAACGCAGGTATTAGGCACAAGGTAGGGGCCAAATATCAACCTGGATCTAGGTATTAGGTTTAGGGTTTTTTTTTGGTCAAAGTGAGTTTGACCACAAGCAAGAAAAAAAACCAGCACAGCAAGTAATCATTATGCATTGAAAAACAAACAAGGAGAAATTTGGAGCCCAGAAATAGTGTAAAGTGTAGGGTTTTATAGAGTTATGCAATGTACAAAATTTGAGTGCAAAATCTAAGTAGATATGTAGCCCATTTAAGATCGTCTAACATCAAAAATCCTCATGGGTTTTATAGAGGAATGCCATGTACAAAATCTGAGTGCAAAATTTGAGCAAAATTTGAGTAGATATGTACCCCATCTAAGATCATCTAACATCAAGAATCCTCGTCTAGAATTCTATCTCTTCCAAATAGCCTGCATTTTCAAACAAATCTTCATTTTTTTCTAACAATGTGTCTTCAACCAAAAAAAAAAAGCCAATTTGTCTCTATCAACAAGCTTGCAATCAAGCCGTGCATTTGAAGGCCAATTCTTGTATGTCATGATAAGCTTGTCAAGATTTTCAACTCCAAGACGACATCCTCATAAACTAGTGAGCACACTTGCAACTAAGAAGATTCATTTAATCTCAATATGTGAACTTGGGATGCCCAAAATATGTTGTGCCAAAAAACCCACATTTGGAAACCTAGATTCATTGGCAACCCACCACATCAATGGATCAAGAAAATCTACATTTTCCACATGCAATCTATGAAATAAAGGCAATTTAGATTTGAGAAGACATTCAATAGCTTGTTGACTTGAAGCTATTGCCCCAAACAATCCACATGAACTCGAAGGTTGTTATGGTGGTGGAGATCTAGGCTTATAGTTTGACCTAGATTCAAAAAACCCATAATAGCTTTCAACATGGGCATCACAATCAATTCATCGTACTACTACACTAATGTGGCAACTTGATCCCTACCATTGTAATCCATGATGCAATCCATGCCTTTGAAGCATGGATCTAGCATTAAAGCAACCATATTATGAGCTATGTCTCGAAAAAAGGTTTTGCAAAACCCAAAAAGGACGCAACACATTAATGACTTTAATAACCGTTCTACCATACAGATTTTTATCTCCTAATCAATTTCACCACATTGAAATGGAGGAACAACAACAGCCCAATGCACATACTCTCTCCTCATTGTCCCCATGATTGTTAAAGCAGTAAACAACACATCAAATAGTAACTAGTACCCTCTATGTTGATTTAACAAGCATTGATGAACAATTGGGTTTAAGGTTTCAATTATTGTTCGAGCAATAGCCCATGTTAGCCCATTAAGAACCCTAACCTGTAAAGTTGAACTTTGCTGGGTGTAACAAATGTTGATAGCATTCACATATTCCAAGGTTTCTTGGAATAAAGTTACCTTGGAAGCAAAACGTGTTTTCACCAAGGTTTTGATTTTTTTGTGTTGTATGCCAACCTCATGGCAAGCTAAAAACCCACTCAAGTTTGCCTTACTAGACTTCTTAGTCTAAGTAATTATCTTTTAGAAAACAACTTGTATATCTTTCAAATTAACTACCTTCATACCCGCACCCACATTAGCTTCATTTGTGGCATATTGGCATGCCTTTGGCATAGCATGACCAAAGCAAAAGCCAACAAATGGTTGAAATAACTATAAAGGTCACATGACACAATAAAAATGAGGGTATTTGTGAAAGAATTCAAGTTAACTCCTTCATCCTTGACATACATGATGACTTTATTTGTCAAGTTGAATTTTGCCAAAACTCGCACTTGCTTTACAAAAGCTACACCAGAAGTATTAGGTGTTTCAAACAATTTAACAATAATGTGACAAGGAACCTAGCTAGGGTTAATGAAATTGATGACCAAGGCAAAAGTGTCATAGCCTAACCTCGACATCTAAAGATCAAATGTTGTTGTGACAAGTGCACATTGAGCAATGGTAGGAAGCACATAAGTTGCCATGGTTTTTTCTAATAGAGCAAGAAGGTGTTCACAAACAAATTATTTCCAAGAAGGAAATTGAATTTGACCACAAAGGTGCAACAACATTCACCTCAACCAAGGGCTCTCCACAATAGACAAAGGCATATAGCCCTTAATAATCATCAAAACCAAATCTTCAATAAACGCCATTTGAATAAGGTTTTATTTTTCGTAAGTCTTCACATTTCCAAAAAAATTGGTGATGGTTGTAGGTGTGGTAGATGCCCTTTGCTTACATTTTTGTGTTTTACCACCATCTTTTCCCTTTACATCAATTTTTTTGTGTAAGAGAAACTTCTATAAATCCAAGTTATGTTCATTTGCAACATGTTTTTGCATGGATGTAATGCCATGTTTAGGATTGTAAGTTATAAATTCTTTATGAAACTTAGTTGAACTTTGCAAAATTGAAGAATTTTCAAAAGAGTGACACATCACACACTTCATGGGTTGCACCCCTCACACATCAACTTTAGCAGTGTTATTGTTCAACACAAACCAAGCCCATAGTTCTACTACATGATGAAAAAGAACCCAAAAACTTGCATTGGTGGTGAACTAAGTTAATTGTTGCCTCCAATGCGTTTTTTTTCAACTCATTGTTCTTCATTAGCTACTGCATGAATCTCCTACATTCCCTCTTCTAACAAAATCAAGCTTTCAAGCTTGTTGATATCAAACCTTGTATTGTGAAGCTCTTTTGGACAATAAGTGTCCATGAATTTAAATCGAATAGACATAGTTTCAAAATAAGAAAGTGAAGAAAATCGAAAAATAACAAACATAAGAAATAGTAAAAGCTTAATGCACCCAATTCAAGACAACTAAAGACCCCAAGGAACTTCAATAGAAAGCTTCAACAAACCCAAAAGGACAACCAAAGGCCTTGGAGCTTCAACAAAAAGCTTCAACAAACCCATAAGGATAATTAGATAAGACTTTAGAACGTCAACATAAAATCTTAAGACATTGTTGACCTAATGTGAAGCTTTAATGCAAAGGTTGAAAACACCAACAACGAATGATGTAAAACTTCAATGCAAACCTTCAAAAACCTAAAAGGCCAACCAGAGGTCCTATAGTTTCAACATGAAACTTCAACACACCTGACCAGAGACATTCAAGCTTCAACACACCAAAACAAAGAGCGTAGAACCTTAATGCAAAGTTTCAACACACAAGTTGACCAAAAACTTTGGAACTTCAACGCACCAAAGCAAAAAACTTGGAGCCTCAACACAAAGCTTCAACCCACCAAAGCAAAAAGTGTAAAACCTTAATGCAAAGTTTCAACACACAAGTTGACCAAAGACTTTGGAGCTTCAATGCACCAAAGCAAAGAACTTGGAGCCTCAACACAAAGCTTCAACGCATTAAAGCAAAAAACTTGGAATCTCAACACAAAGCTTAAATGCACTAGAGCAAAGAACTTGGAGCCTCAACAAAAAGCTTCAACTCACTTGATTAGAAACCTTGGAGCTTCAATGCACCAAAGCAAAGAATTTGGAGCCTCAACACAAAGCTTCAACGCACCAAAGCAAAAAACTTGGAGTCTCAACACAAAGCTTAAATGCACCAGAGCAAAGAACTTGGAGCTTCAACACAAAGCTTCAACTCACTTGATTAGAAACCTTGGAGCTTCAATGCAAAGCTTCAATGCACTAGAACAAAGAACCTAAAGCTTTAACACAAAGCTTCAACGCACCTGACAAGAAACCTTTGAAATTCAATTCACTAAAGCAAAGACCTTAAAACATCAATGCATTTGATCAAAGAACCTAGAGTTTCAAAACAAAACTTCAATGCACCTAGAGGATGACCAAAGATCCTAGAGCCTAAACACAAAGCTTCAACACACTTGATCAAAGAACTTGGAGCTTCAAAACAAAACTTCAATGCACCTAGAAAACAACCAAAGACCCTAAAGCTTCAACACAATATAACTTCAATGCACCTAACCAAATTGAAACCTTAGAGTTGAATAACACAGAGTTTCAATGCATCCAAAGGCCAATTAGAAACCCCGGAACATCAATGCAAAGCTTCAACTCACCCAAAAGGACAATTAAAAACCATGAGAACTTAAACACATGAAAAGAACAACGAGAAACCATGAGAGCTTTAATGTAAAACACCAACATAGAATAAAATGATTAAAGAGCAAGGATTCAATGCATCAAAAATGACGACCAAAGGTAGAGCTTCAATGAAAAGCTTAAATGAAAAGCTTAAACTCTCACAAATCTTTTTCATTATCAACTATCAACAATCTTGAATGTAAGAAGCATGTACAAAGTAAAAAAGTTTCACATCAAGATGAACCTACACCTCCTTGTGAAGGTGATTGAAAGTTGGATGTAGGAAGGATCTAACAAATCTTATGTCATCATTTCCAAAACGCAGATTCATAAACCAACACCGCCTCCAAAAGGAACACTCATAATCCAAGACGGAACAAAATGGAGCAAAACCTTGATACCAATCTCATGATACTAGAGTTTGAGAAAAAACATTGAGCCTTGGTATCATGTTGATTTTCTAAGGCCCTAAACCCACCTCTTTGCTTTAACACTAACTTCTCCCCAAACCCCAAACTGAAACGACAGTTCTTAGCCAAATTCAATTCTATACAATTGTTGGTTCTTTCATATTCTTTCATTAAGACGACTAGTTCCTTGAAGGTTCTTTGATTCCGAAAATTTTCACAAAACTAAAACTAGAGTTTCTTTGATTTCCAAAGTTCTAAAAAAACCAAAACTAGAGGTTATTGGATAAAAAAACAAATAACCAACCAAACTTGCTATGTGTTGTTTGATCAATTGGTATGGTACCCATCAATATTGACTAGGTATCTACTTTCTATTATACCCAATAGATAGGGCATTTTTTTAAAAATCAATTGTGAAGGCCAAAAGGCTTAGGCCTAGGATTTTTTTAAAGCAAATTTATGCCCTCCGAACATGAACATAGAGGCATTTAATTTTTTTAAAAGGGCAAGCATAATAGGCATGGAAAAAGGTGATACGCACCAGACATAAACTTGGGCATTTGCATTAAACATCATTTATCATTTTCAAGTTCAAAAATAATAATGAGTCCAAGCCAAATGTCAGTGTGAAACTATATCACATTAAACTTTTGAAAAATGTCCTAATAGAAAATAGAAGCAATTTACCAACAAAATGGGAGGGATTAAAGTTACTAGCATTTTTAACCTAACCTTAATATTTTCATCCCTAAACCTTATTGCCCTACATAGGTTTCTGATGTGAGATGCCTACCTAACAAGGCATGTCATGGGCTCTGCAAAACACAAGCTTTAAAGGCATCCCTTGTGTATGGGAAGATAGGGTATAACTTGTTTTTTTTGTCATCCTTTGCCTGTTGGTCAGGACATTTGACACTTAGCTATATGCATGCCTTAGTTGATGCCTAGCCATGACCAATATACCCAGCCAACACTAGTTACCATCCCATGAATCCCAAAATTTATCCAATTTCAATAATGATTTTTTATCAAGAGAGCCAATTATATTAAAGGGGACAAACAAAAATACTACTCTATAATTTCTACTAGGGAGTTCTTGCTACTTCAGCAACACACCATTGAACCAAAACTCCCTAGTAATATTTCGTATTGAGTTACCTTTAAACATTTTGTATCTTTTTCATACCTTTTCATTCCTAGCTTTGGTAGTTGATTGAACCTCATAATTCACCCCCTTTTGTGTCCCATAAGTTTGGTGCTCCAAAACAATTAATTATGTTTGATAATTGGCTTGAGCATGTAGGTTATTATAAAATTGGTTATGTTTTATAACCAACTCAAGCATGTAGCCTATCATACAATCTATGATGTCCAATAACATGTTCTCTCCTGTTAATTAGCCCATAATATTGTTTGTTTTGGCAAACAACAAATGGAGTAAAGGTATTCATTCCACATTCAATAAGTTGTGGGCCAAAAAGTCTATATGCCATAACCATCAACATCTAGTTTGAATGTGTAGGGTAAATGTGCCAAAACAATGGTGACCTAGGATTTAAGGTTGTTCATGTAGGTTATTAGATTTTTGAGAATTCAATACTAGGGAGTTCTCAATTTCACCAATTATTAAAAGTTAATAATCAATTAATAAGTTGCTAATAATTAACTTATTAACCAGGCCACAACTTAATAATTAACCAACATTGGTTCGAACCCTAAGATGGCCTCCTATTCATCCAACAACCACTAACACCACATCCATTGGTGAAATTATGGATGAACTCCAACAGTTGATGTCAAGTGTCATATTGGTAATTCATGTTGTGAAATATATTTATTGTACTTAGGTAGGTAGGAAGGATAATATATGCATGTAGATCTTTTCTTTTTCTTTTTTGTAAGATGCATTGAATGAGGATGTTTTTCATGTAAATGCATTTTTGAAATTGAGGGACTGTCGCAACCCCACTTTGGCCAAGTGTGGGGGTGAATCCCAACACTTCCAAAGTTGGGGATTTGGAGTCCTCCGGGACTCCCGAATGTTTAGAGTTCGACATCAAGGCCCAAAACACCTCGCATTGAGGTGTTCTTGGTGTCATTGGAAAGGTCTTGAAGTGTAGATATCGAAAATGACCTCGTATTGGTCATTTGGACATCTGTCGCTCAAGTTATGGGCAAAAGAAGGGCCGGGAGTTAAACTAGCAGTTTGACTCCCGACTACTAAAAGTCGGGAATCGACCTCTTTTCAACCTCCGAATTGAGAGTGTGATACGTCGTTGGAAAGATCTCGACGAGGGATACAAGTTTGGTTTAGATCTCGTTGCAATCAGACTTGGCAGTCGGGAGTTATGAGCTCCCAAAGTCCTGGGACTCCACCTGGGACGGTTTCGGGACAATTTCAGGATTCCAACTTGGGAGTCCCGGGAAAAAGAGTCATTTGGATGTAGTCTCGGCGGGACGTTGCAGAGAATACTATATGGGGGAAGGAGGTGGCTTCCCCTGAGTCCGGGCCGTGGTGTGTCTTGTGGTCCAAAGTGCCCGTGGCTTGTCCCAACACCCAAGGGTGTCTCGGAATGTGAATTAACCACGTGGGTGGTTTGTTTTGGTGCAGATTCAAGCTTGATCTACTAAACCTTCTTCCTACTCTAATCCTTGGGCTCCCAACTCGACCCTCTACCCCTTTCTAGAGTTGGAAGCCGAGAGCGCCTTCCGAGTCCCAACTTTCCGCAACTACACTTTGGTGAACCCTCAAGTGGGTTCACCCCAGGACTTGGGAGTGCGTTAGGGACATCCAAGTAACCCTTGGGATTTTATCTCCATGTTTCATCAAGAGTTCCTTTATCTATTTTGTTTTCTTCCCCCTATTAATCTTTCAACACCAACTCACCTCTTTTGATATGACTCTCATGCAGGTTTTTGGGAGACTCCTTGGCCCAAACTTTTTAGATTGTCCACAAGCCCATTTGGTGCATTAACAAACTTCTTTCCCCATTTCTTCTCAGGGATTAGCTTCATTTTCACAAAGTTCATTACACTTGGAACCAATTTGGGAAGTTGGACTCTTGTTACGCCTATCATTGCCACCAAGTTCTTACCGGATCATTGTTTGTTCTTATTGGAAGCGATATGTGTCAACAATTTTGGATTGTTCCCCTTCCAAGCCCACTTGAAGTTGGTGCGAGAGCTCCTTTCATTACATATGGTTGCTTGCGTTTCCCTTTTTGTGTATTTTGCAAAAAAAGGAATATATTGACTTTAAGAAAATATTTAAAGCAAATTGCACGATCATTTTTTTCCAACATCATCTCTAACATGGCTTTTATTTTGTTTTGCACATTCCTAAAATCTTGCATCGGCCAAGGGGGTGAATGCATGGTTTTTTGTTCACTTAGTCATTCCATCTTTCCACTTGGCATTAAATGTTTTTTCCTTTGTTGCATTACACACCAAGTTGGGCCTCCCCCATCCTGTAACTCTAATTGATTCATCACATTTCTGGTCAATTTTTTTCATTGCTCCCATGGTGTAGAATGGACTACATCCCATGATGTCATTTGAAATGTTTTCACCTTTATCATGAGAAACATAGGGTTTCATGTTTTACATGAAAAAATTCATGTCTTTTTGCTTTATAGAAAGCTCAAACAAGTTGACATCATGTCATTAGTTGATGACATTTGCACCTTGGCCAATGTTGTTATTGCCAATCCCATTCGAATAGATTTGGTCTCAAGTGTTGCTTCATTTCGCAGGGTTGTTTCAATAGTGGTGATTCAAGAAAAAAATAAGCTTTCCAACAATTGGCACTTTATGAACACATTTCTTCCCCTTGTCATACAAGTTTTTGGTTGCCTACATTAATAACTAGATGATTTTTTTCATCAATGTGTTAACATGGCATGATTAACAAAGAGCACCAATGGCCTTCCTCTAGTTGTTTTGCATGTTTTTTATAGGCAAAGGGTGTTGATAGCTTTATAGAAAGCTCAAATTGTATCTATTTTGAATCACATTTTCATTGCAAATGAGGATTTTTCTAAGTTTACTACTCTTTCAAAATTTCCATCTTTTTTAATAGATATATGTTTTCTTCATTTTTTTGCCCCATAATGACCCATTTTGGGGTTTGCTCTTATTGTTTAGACTTGTGTTGTCTTTTTTTAAAACTTATTTTTCTTTTGTTTTGTTTAATGAAATGGGTAGATAGGCCAATGAATGAACACCTAAGAAATCAAAGGAGGTCAAATCCTCACACATTGTTCCTTTGCTTTTGAAGCTTTCCACCGAACACTTTCAACAATGTAAAAAAATATTCAATTTCATAAAAGAATGGGGAAAAGATGGGGTGTTTGGTGTAAGGGGGTTTTATGTTCGATGACGGGTGAATTAAAACACATTAAACTTCTGAGCTTAAAATATTTGATCATTCCATCTTTACCTCTAAAACACAAAGAATTTTTGTAAAGCCCTAGTTGGCACACTCACCAGGTTTTAAATCACTCAAAACGGACTAAAAATGAGGAAGATATGGGGTTGGAACTAGAGAGAGGTCTAGAGCTATTTTTTCAAAAAATTGAAACAAACTATCACTCATCCTCTTCCTATATTTTTTGCATTGCTCCTTTATTTTGGACACGAAAAGAAAATTTGTAGCCCTCCAGTTTGCACATCCAATGACACAAAAATAACTCAATTTAGTTAAGGAATGAGGTAAAATGTTGAAAAATGATAAGTGATAGGTATGTGTTTGGTGATGGGTAGTTTTATCCTAAATGAAATGCTTTTGGTTGGTTGCTTTTTGGTTCCATTATGTATATGGAACCCTTAGCTGAACGCCAACCGATTTTCTATTTGTTCTAGCTATATGAAAGTAGGTACTATTTGAAACTAAGAGTAAAGGTGTTGCTATGACCAATATGACTTGTGAACTACTTAAGCTTAGGTGAGAATACATATGGCCCTTTTATACGGCATTGTTCATCACAGGGCCAGTACTGAAAGAAAGCACCAAAACATTGTTGCAAAGTGGTCAAAGTTAGGTAGTATAAAGTAATGTGTGCAATTCACCCCTAAGGAGGGGGTTTTTTTTTTTCCCGTTCTTTAAAGTTGGGGTTGAGTGACTTGGAATCTGCATGTGTATGTGAGAAAATACTATAATAATGCTCATGCTTTTGGGACCCACCAACCCTTTCCAAAAGACCTAACTAAATTCTAGGGTTCCATGACTTTGAGAATTTCACATGTTGGTTGGGAATCATGTTTGCATTCAAAAAATTAAGGTCCAACTAGGGGTTGTCGAAAAACCTGCCATAGTGGATTTGCAACTTATCCCATATTTCCCCCACCGATCAAAGAAAACTATTTTTCTTCCATGTGACGTTAGTGCTTTATGGTATAATTTGCCATTCATCTCAAAATAAAACTTAAAACAACCCAATCAGACCAAAATTGAATTGGACAAAGTCAGACTCTTTAGAAATGAAAGTTGAGAAGTTTAGAATTAATGGTCTAAGGATCACTACAACAAAATATGGTTTTTCCTATGGCACTTGCACTTGGCTCCAGGTTTTCCCCTTTTTATATTAAAAAAATTAGTTATTGCCAAAGTGATGAATTTTTTGTGGAAAAAAATTTCGCTACAAAAAACTTAATTTTCAAGCTTTTCTCCATTAAGAAATCATCACATTAAAAAGCACTATGTGACTTTTGAGTCATGACACACATGTGCGGGAATACACACGTGTCACATCTTAGATTAATGTCAAAATACAATGTTTTCCACATATATGACCACTGACTTCACGCACATATTTTATCTCACACCTTCATCATGAGTCAAAGGCTTATTTGCAGTAGGAAAAGCCATACTCCATTGTAAGGGAAGGTTTAACATGTCTTCAAGAATGAACTTAAGATTAATTGTGAAAACTTGCAAAAAATAATTTGATGTTGATACTACACAATTAAGTTATATTGTTGTTTAGAAAACTTATCTTTTTGTTGGCCTTGCCAACCAAGGGAAGGATATTACGTTTAGTTTCATTATAGAGTATAGTAGCTTAAGGGATTTTGGCCCCTAGGTAGTAGGTCTATTTTTATACGAGGAGTTTTTAAAGATGACATTGCTTCATGTTAGATAACAAAAAAAATGTGGTAATAGATTTTATTTTTAATTTACATTTTAGCAAAATTTCGCAAAAAAAATTGGCTGGCTTAGAATACTATCAAAAAGATTACATTGTAAAAATATCAGGTCATAGTTTATGTAGTTTAGCTTGTTCTTCAATGCAATTCATTTATCATTATTCTCATAGATATTAAATGAACTTTGATTACTATTGTCATTTCATGATTTTAAAAAGTGCTCACTAAGGATTTCTAGATGATGGGTCTTCTCGAAAGTTTGGCACCTAGGCTCAAATAAGTGTTTTACATGTGATATCATTTCTTTGAATCTGATCAACATTAGTTTGAGGCACAACCTTGCAGCCCAGTGCACCTCCATGTTCTTGTTTTCCATATTATGTGCATATATGTACACATTTTGCACACTTTTGTGCCATTGTTCTTTTCAGTAGTTGGGATTGTGAGAAGGTATGCTGTATTTGTAACTCATCATGGTGGTTTTTGATACGTAGGCGATAAGTTGCCTGATTTTCAATAGTCTCCCATGACAATACATTGTTAGAAAATGGAGTAAAAACAGCAATGACACCAATCAAATGTAGTAATCTCAACATATTGCTGATTTTCATCAACTGAATACACAATCATTTCAAGCTAAATATTTTCAAATGAATGGCACCGACTGTCATGAACCTCAAAATCAATTCTAATAGGAGCAATTGTACAAAAACAAAAAACATATTGGTTGCATTTCTATTATTTCCATGGTGGGAAAAATATGACTTATGCAAATGGCAATGTTTTTTCATTTGAAGGCACAGCAAGCCATTCGTGTGGTGGTTGTTTGTTTTCCATGGACCATATTCAACCATTGCACCACTCATTATCCTAGTGACAAAATAGCCTTTTTTTAATTTTAAAAACCTGTTTCCCAATAAACTTGCAGGGCTCTACTTAGTGTAAAGACTGTGCCTGAATTGTTTTTCTTTTTCCTGTGATACCTGCCAGTATCCAGCAAGTACTCACAAGTATCACAGGGAAAAAAGAAATGATGCAGGACGTTTTGGAAAATGGAATGCCCGTGCCAGAGAGCATTTCATTTTCCAAAATGCAAAACGCCCCTCGAGTTTTAGGCTCTACAATGTGCTCTAAATACACTAGAAAACACTGAGGTCTTTCCAAGTTTTCCAAGAAGATCCTCCCAACACAGTCCTTAAATTGATAATTAGTCTTCAACATCTGTGTTCACTAGAACTACCTATCTGTCATCCATTACCACTATTTACTGACTAACCACTACACACTGCAAGATTATCTCCCCAGCATTCCAAACAGTCTTTTGCAACATTCTGGGGTTGGGTTGGATGATTTGCACCAATACCTCTATCCTCCAGCAGATTTGTGCTTCAACGACCCATTGTGCTATTGAAAGTCATAGTGCAGTAGTGGTGGTCAGCAATTCATTTAGTTGAAACCTCACCTCCAAGACTTGTGTCCATCTACTTCATGTTGGAGCAAGAAGCCTCAAACTGGAGCTGCAACAGCCAAACAGCTTCAAAACACAGCAAAAAGGCACCAGAAATAGTCAAGACACTGTAGACAACAAAAGCTGTTCACTTTGCTTCCATGAATCAGAATCATCTGCTGGTAGGAGAAAGAAATTCCTCGTACAGATTCATTGAATCCTTGTACTTAAAGCTTTCTCAAGATGCTATGTCTACAGGAAGCTTAATCATAACCATAGTCCAGCCAGCAAGTCTTGTGTACAAATTAGCAAATGGTTTCCCACATCAAAATCTGTACGCAGACCCCATGATTCAGAAGTTAGAAATATGAGAACAATTGGAGTATAATTATAGGTGAATTATAGTTTGCAGGCAGTCCCAGCAACAAACATTCACAATTCATCAAAGCTACATTGTTTGCTATTCATGATCAACTACTTGGGTGAACATCACACAAGAAACCAAACTTTACCATTCTGAAATATCCTCCATAGCTTTGCTCAAGGTTAAGCCAACACTGAAAGTTCTCCAGTGAAACAACAGGCAATAGATGCTGAAGTTTCAAGATCCATCACAGCTGAAGTTCACTGCCGAATTTTAGATCTTTAGGGACCCTTAAACACATAATATTAAGCCCCTAAAATCTGGTTCAGATCCAAGTACAGATTCACGCACAGATCCACCAACTGCATCTCCCAATAGGACATTAAATTGAATAGCAAACTGAAAACAGAAAAAGACAAGTTAGTCCAACTAACCCATGCAAGATAAATGCATGAGACAGATAGCATATGTAGTTGAAATGTAGAGCGTCCAATTGAACAACCACAAAGACTGGCCATTAGACTCATAATGAAATATGAGAAAAACATGGCGGAGCCAATGGACAGGTGCCCACTTATCAGAGAGACTCAGACCCATAGTCAGGCTTACTGTTCAGGTGTCAGCAAGACATCAGAACATTTGGTTTTGCAAGCCATGAATTCAGGTCTTTGAACATAAGTTGTTCAAGATAATGAACAAGAAAACTGTTAATGTCTGACCCAACTGGAACAAATTGAGAGACAACACACCACCCAAAGCATTTGAAAAAAGTGAGCACTGTATATTGCAAGGTATTGAGTTGCATGCTACTGCTAAAGGTCCTTTGCTGATTGACACCATTACACTAGAGCCTTGATTCCAAACCCCTCAATAAGTGACAATTTGACAGGGAGTTTCTATGGTCTTCCCAGAAACCCCAAAAACACAGCCAAGGAATTGATTGCAATTCCATCTGTCACAACTCAACTCTACCTACCAAATAACCCAGCCCCAGCTGTGTGAACCATTGTCTCTTCATCCAATGGCCAGCATACTCATTCACAAAAACATCTTGAGAACTTTGAACGAAGTGCAACCATGTACTAATAGAGGAGAACCCTCTAGTCATCTCCAAAAGTCATTTTCTTTCCTGAACAGACAAACCAGTTTAATCAAAGTCAATATCTCTGAAATCCTGATGATCTGTCTGGACTGACAATTTGACATTCACTGATATTATCTGCAGAAAAAGTGTTTGGTACAATCATATTTCATGAGTGAAAGATTAACTTTGTGATAATTGCAAATAGTGAGTGCTACATGTGAGCAGAAACCAGACACTCTCACACTTCGATATTTTTGATTCACCAGCAGATATAAGCTCAGATATTTCATACAAATTCAACATCAGCACTGAAGGGAAGAAAAAGCAGACCTGTTCCAGCCAGGCTCATACCACGGCCCCCCCGTCCTCCACGACCTCCAGAGTCACCCCGACCTCCCCTGCCCCCTCTTCCTCCTCTCCCTGTCCAGAGAAATTATACCAAGACCATTGTCACCTATCATATTCTTGAGAAAGAAATGTCTCTCAAACAAGCAATCTAACAGCTCACAAACAAGAGGTAAGTTGAATATTACAGCTGAAGGATTGAAAAGACCGTCTCAGATGCCTCAGATTTGTGTAACTCACCACGATCACCTCCACGACCACCAAAACTGGCACTGCGTCCACCACGGCCACTAAAACCTCCACGCCCACCACTGCCACCACCACCTCCACCACCACCTTCACCAGCTAAGTCCACACGCAGCACACGCCCATTATAGTCCGACCCATTGAGCTCCAATGCCTTAGATAAAGAATCCTTCAAATTGAAGACAATATACGCAAACCTGCAAAATAGACCACAAGAAAACATAATCAGTGGAGCTTGACAGGATGTAGACAAGTCCAACCTGAACATACTTGGGACTGGAAGATAAAAGCTCCAAATGAAACTGAAATTAATCAAAATCTAGCTTCAAAACGCACCCCCTGATTTCCCCCGTCTCTTTTTCTGTGGGAATTCGCACATTCTGTACTTCACCGCATGTGCTGAAAAATTCAGTCAACTCATTCCTTATCTGTAAAAACAGCCATCCTCAAAATGTGTCACCGGAGTACTGTTGTGTGAGTGTAGGACTCAAAACATCAAAAGATTATATTTCTCCACTGATGAGATCACTGACTCATTTCACACGAGCAACCAAAGGTTTCAGCAATGAGCACAATCAATTCAGGAGCAACAGTTGTAGGCTTGAATGAATTAAGGCAGAAAAATAAATTGATAACACTCACTGTGTCTTCATCTTGGAACTTGTCAAAACCCCTGATAAAAACAGTCTTATCAGCTCCTGGCCTTGGATTTGGAGTAAAACCTTTGTTTTCACTGTGCCATAGAAAGTTTGATAACCTGACAGTTAGTTACCTATATATGAAAATCCTGCCACTATAACACCAATGACAAAACACTAGCCACAGCCAATTTACCAATGAAGATGAGAAACTACAACTCATGAGGTACAGTTGCATCCAAACTTGTTTACTGTGTACAACAGAAAGAGTATCTTCAATGACTTGTATGTTGTCTGGCAAAATTTGATGCTCAAAGGACAAAGTCAAACACCACTGATCTGCATTTGTAGTCTCTAGGAAAATTGACAAAACAAAAGAAAAGTTCATGGCGTACGCAGGTGAATTCCAGTTTTTCCCAGCACTCTGCGATCTGTCTTCACGCTCCCGTGCAACCTCACAGTGGACTTCCCTTCCTTCTAAGTACTGCCCATTCAACTCCAATGCCTGCAAGGAGCAAGAACAGTCATCTGAGATGCTCCAAACAAGGCATTCAACAGACGCACATGCATACAACCAGCTCAAAGACTGGAAATCAAAAAATCAACAAGCCTAATTTGCCATATGGAAGAGGTTCTGGGGACAGCACCTTAGCAACACCTTCTTCTGTATCCATTCTTACAAAACCAAAACCACGACTCCCATTATCATCTTGAGCAACGTAGACATCACTCACAGGCCCTGCAGCCTTGAAAAACTCATACCTGCAAATGCAGCAATGCAAACCATACTGCCTCAATGACACACACCAATCCTGGAGTTCTTATCTACAATTTAGTGCAAGCAAAACCTCATGGACTACTAAAATGTGCTTTGCATGAATACTTACAGGGTGTCTTCAGTGGCTCGGAAACTCAAATTTCCCACAAAAAGCCTTTTGCCACCAACTCCACCTGCATTGGATTTAGCAGGTGTTTTGACCTGCAGAAAAGGGCCAGCTTTCAAGGCATGTTTCACCTTCAGCCCTCAACAAGAAACAGAGATCTGGTTTATTGAGAAGAGGCACACATGGCAATTGCACATGGACAGACATATAAACCAAAACAGGGGATACCTCTGGTTTTTTTTTATCCTCCTGTTCCTCCTCATCATCAAAAGCCTTGGATTTCACATTCCCATTCTGAACCTGTAAATCATTCAATGCAGTATGAGAAGTATCACTTGCAGGATTGCATGCTATTTCCCTTGTCCATGTTGCAGAACAGAAGGTGATATGTCCTTGGATAGTTGATTTTCTAATCCTTGCATCAGGTTAGACAAAAGATTGACTGGAAAACAGGCTAGAAAATCAGGATACCTTTGCTTCCTCCTCACTTTCCTCCTCACTGTCATCATCCTCATCATCATCCTTTTGAGGTTTAGCTGCTGGCTTGGCCCCATTTGTCACCAGCTGCAATCGCATGACCATTATTACATGCATTTACAGAACAATTAAACCTCATTGGAAAACAACACTATCCACTGCAAAAAACACTCACAGCCAAAGCTATTGTTGCAAGATACAAAAGATTCAACATACCTCTTCATCATCACTTTCATCCTCATCATCATCACTGTCAATCTTGGCTTTGGGTTGTGCAGCTTTGGCAGGGGCAGTCTTCACAGGTACCTTAACTCACATAGAGAAAAAACACGTATAAAAAAACAAAAAACATCATATTAATTGTTTCCACTGCCAATCACCAGACTGCACAAAAGTACCAAAAAGTGATACACACCTCTTCATCATCACTTTCATCCTCATCACTGTCATCCTCAGTATCCTTGTTCTTGGAAGGTACCTTCAATGGGGCAGTTTTCACAGGTACAGCTTTCACAGGTACCTGACTCACATTCAAAGGACGAATGTCTCAGAAACATCATGCATATATCATATCCAAACCTTCCACAAGCAAAGTCCATGTCAACAAAATGGCAAGCCTAGCAGCCCTAGCTGAATTGAAAGCCACCTCATTGATACTAGCTGACCAGATACCATATGAAAATCACACTTCCTGGAGTTTTTTTTTGAGTCCAAACACTTGTCAGAGCTACAATTTCCTTGACTGTTTGCAAACCAAAAATACTTACTTGGAGGTAATCCATCCACAGAGGTTGAAATCAAATAACTGATGTGTACATCAATGTTAGGACCCCAGGATGTGCACATTTAAAAGATACAAGAATGGCTATACCTCTTCATCCTCACTTTCATCCTCATCACTGTCATCTTCATCTTCAGTTTCAACCTTCTTGGGTGGTGCATGCTTAGCAGGTACAACTTTAGCAGGTACCTGACATCCATGGTCAGAAAGTGTTTTAGAACCTCCTAACCACTGAATCATAAGCAGACGTGACTCAACACAACACACAGAATCACAGGAGTCCTGAAGCATGTGGTTACATCTCCCAAGGAAGAGACAAGCACATGAAAACTGTAGTGGCAAGAGAGAGAGAGTCATCTCCTGGGGGAAGAGAAGGTAACAGGATGAAAAGAAAGCTAATGAAGGTTGAGAACACAAGACTATATCCTCAGCAGAGACATATCTCAAACCATTCATTGAGATTATACTCTTCACTTTCAATCGAAAACAGAGAAAACCAGCAAAATTAAAGAAATTAGAGCAAACAACACAAATTCCTAGCTTAGCTTGCCCTAAAGCAATTCAAGAATGTAATTTACACGAGAAGGACAAGAATGTTCAAAACTCAATCATGGGCAAGCCCATTCAAGTTTTACAATCTATAACTATGTATTTCCACACAATGCATGTGACTACAGCATGACCAGAAAATGAGATTGAAGAAAATCAAATGCAATTTATTCTTTACCGCTTCTTCCTCGTCACTTTCCTCATCTTCTTCTTCTGAACTACTTTCATCCTTCTTGGCAGGTGCTCTGACTGCTTTTGCTACAGGCTGCATGTCCAACAGCACAATTCATAAATGCAACTTCACCTTTCATAACAGAAGTGATATCAATATCTCAAATTTTAAGTCAGTAGTCAAAAGCAGATCCATCGAATGAACTTAAATCTGTACACAAAACACATCACAACAAAAATACTACAAAATTGACCTTGGACTCACCACATTCCCCCTACCAGAAGCTGTCATTCATCTCAAATGGAAATCAAATCACAAATCTTTCAAACTGTACCTTGGGTTCTTCTTCTGGTTCACTCTCTTCTTCTTCTTCTGAGGTCTCATCAGCAGTTGGCTTTCCATTGTTTACAGTTACAGCTTTTACAGGGGCAGCTTTTGCCGGGACCATCTCCTGCAAAAGAAAAGGACCTCAAATGATAAGCAAATTTTGATTCACTTGATTCACTCCTGTTCCATGCAATAGAACATTTGAAAAAAATCTCAGCCTACAAAGCAAGTGGCAGAAATAAACATAAAAAGATGGATGGGTTCATAAGTACTTCATCAGATGATTCATCCTCATCATCATCACTGCTTTCAGGTGCTACTGGTTTCTTTGCGGGGGAAGCCTTCACTACCTTGACTGGCTTCACTGGTGCCTTGACCACAGGCTTGATCGCTGGCTTTGGTGGCTGCACAGTACCACAGCCAGTTGTGCACATAAGTTGACACATTATCACAAACTAAGTAGCTAATGAAGTTCAGCCTGTGCAGATAAAAGAAACAAAGAAAGCCCCAGTAAAGAACAGGCAAGAATATCTCAGCCACATGTACCACCTCTTCTTCATCTGACTCCTCAGATGATTCTTCAACCTTGGGAGGGGGAACAACCCTCTTCTCTGCTTTAGACTTCTTGGGAGGAGGCACTGCCACAGCCTCTTCCAACGCTCTCTTGCCTAGAATAACAACATTAGCTGATTGTCATGAAACAAATAATTACTCTTAATCCAATGAAGAAGGATGAAACTAGCTGAAAATAATTCAAAAGACTATCTCCAAATCTACCATTTGTGATATCTCCAGACCAAAAACAATGTCAATGTCCTGTGTAACAACCCATTTTCCAACAGTGGGGGCCTTGTAGACCTGATTGCATCAACAAAATTACAAAGTCTCAATTTCACCAAAATTTAAGGCTCTAACAGGATGAATATCAGAGATCTCCTCATGTCTGTCTTTAAAATGGGAAATATTCTCATCTCCAAACAGAAAATGGGCTTGAATCATCTTGACAGTGAAATTGCATCATTGCAGTACCTGACTTTTTCTTCTCTGCTTTCAGAGGCACTGGCACCGCAACCTAATGATTTCAATTCACACAATATGAACACAATATCAATTTAACATAGTCCAACATGAAATGTGTGCAGGCAATATGCATGATTCAAATTCATGGGATTCTCCACAACACTTTGGAGGTAACACAACAATGAGTGCAATTATAACCTTATGAGAGTCACTCACAAAGTATCTGAGCATCACCTTCATCACAAATAACAGTGATGAACTGCCATGACTACCTGCTGGCATTGACAGCCCTTGAAGGTGTGTGTATATATGTTACTATGCACAAAATGTACACAAATGATCCAATATACAGAACAAATATCAACTGACAAAAAAAATGGAATCTGCTATCAAGAGCCCAAGAACCACTATACAACAGGTTGTAGATGAATTGAAAAGAAATGGAGGCCTTTGGGATGCACACCTCAACTGTTTTTTTCTTCCCCATGATTAGTGGGTATTCTGCAGAAAAGAATGCTGCAAGAACCCTGCAAAAAGCACAATAGACAATGTAGTCAAAACCCTCATTTTGCAAACAAGTTAATCCAGTTTCATGGTATATTGATATCACAGGATTCATCTAGCAAGCTGAATAAAAGAAAAGTACACAATAACACCAAACTTATCATGTACTGCTAGTAAAGTTTTCCAAACTCCTAGCTGCTGACAGATTGAAGACAAGTAACAGGAGGTCCACAAGATTCAAAATGCACAGAGTCTAAGCTGCAGGCAGAACGATTCCAAACAAAAGGAGCAAAATTCAATTGCAGCCAAAGAAAATACACCACAAACGTGCACCAAGGCATCCTTATCAGTTGAAGCGAGGAAATGCCAAGGTGAACCCTGATCCTCACAGTATTGCAGTTTGACTAAAAGCGCAACAGTAGAAACCAAGAGCTACTGGTTCCACGTTTCTTGGAATTCGGCAACTACTCTTCCATTAAGTGGAGTTGAAGCACACGAGTGTTTCTAAATGTGTGACACAACCACTCCCGCGCAGGCAATGGTGCGGGGATGCAACATATAGCACCAGGCAGAACCTCACATCATAGGGAAAGGAGAACCCTACCAGTGCAGGAAGTAAGTGCTCAGGGGTTTCTAGGCTAAAGCGAAACCAGGACCCAACGTCAAGCAAATAGAGAAAAACCCCTCCCAGACTCACACATCGACACAAAAGGCATACACGCGACACTGATTTTCCTGAAGTAATGCCAACTACAGGATATGAACCATAAACCCTAGCTTGCGGCTTCTTGAACGGTCGCTCTTGAGGCGTAATGCAACAGAATGCGACATGAAAGCACATTGCAAACACATCCCTCAATACTGTTAAAAAAAAATTCCCTTATACGGACCTCGACACCTAAACATTCCCACATCCCGAGAAGCATAAATCTCCGTTGCGTAAAAACAAAACTGCACATTCTCCTAACCTCAGATAAAAGCGTCGTCCTGTCAGGAAAGATCAAAACCCGTGAGTTTTTATCAACATTGTGAAACCAAAATGCACATAAGAGAGCAAAAAGGACTCCCAGGCGCATGCAGGCATAAACCCTGACTAACGAGAAGGGGATCAGCCTTCGTGAAAAAGCAAGCCCAAAAAAAGACGAAAAAAAAAAAGACGGACCTATTCTTCCTCCTCCGATGCTGATTTGCACGCACAATCTGCGTAACGTTCCTGGGACACTTGCATTCAGAGCTCGAAACTGAAATCCCTCAACTACGGCATTCCAAAATCGTTCACCGAGCCAGAACAAACACACAAAGGAACCAAACACAAAGAAATGCACAAGAAAAAATACAATTACAAGTCTGATGCATAATGTGTTTCGAATTCGCAAGGAAGAAATGTTACGAGCGCAGCCAAGGTCGATGATCAGTTGAGACGCGAGCAGCAAAGTGCCCACAGACGTCTGCGTTCTTCAGGACTTGTGTTGCGCGCAACCAAGCGCTCGATCGCTCGAGCAAGGGCAAGCAGGCGGCCGCCGCGAAAACCCGTTTCACACGGAATGTAATCTACCTCATAAGGGCAATGCTGGCGTCCCATCACATCTCAATCCTGGTCCTTTAAATTGATGACTTGGCTTAAAACCTGTTTCACACAGAATGTCCGGTTGATTAGGGTCATCACTGTTGTCCCATCACATCTCAATCCAGGTCCTGGAAACGACTGACTTGGCTACTATTTTTTAGGGTGTTCTTTCCTCATTCACACTTGGACATGCCACTCTGGATTTGCTCCATGCTCATCGGACAAGTGTTTTGTTTTTTTTTTTGAATTTTGTGATGCAGCCAAACTGCTATCATCAGCAAGAAGATTTAGCCAAATTTGGCTACAGGACCAGAGATAAAGTAAAATTTCTTAAGAATACTTTTATATTTTGGCTAACTGCTGGAACCCATTGCTGAAATCTGGTGATATTCTTTTGATTTTTTTGAAAACTGGCGAACTAGGGCCATCTTTTTCGCATTTTTTGGACTGAAAATATGAGTATGTCCCCCCCACCCCCCCCAAAAAAAAACAAACACAGGATGGCACTTCAAATATGAATTTGTGCTAAAACCTGAATTTTATTTCAGTGGCTTAAATAATATTCGTGTCCTTTTGGAACCCCTCTTCTCTAGTAGAATGTGCCTCTAAAATAGGCCAATATAAAAACATTTCGCCATTTAATCCTGAATCCCTTTTGGGATGCTAGCCAAGGATGGCACACCAGAAAATTGAAAAAAAATATTTCTGCCAATGACGATCATTTAGTTTCCATTCTACACAATTAGCACATACCAATTATTTATAGGAACATATACATGCATAACAAGGGGTATGTCACAATGTGGCCTCGCCATTTACATTATAAAAAGAAAGTCTCTTAAGGCTAAAGAAGAATTATGGAAACTCAAATATTTCACCATGCAAAAACATAATCTTCAAAAAAATCCTCTAAACGAAACCAAAATCCTTCAAGATATTATAACTCTGTAACTAATCTCAAGTTTCAACACAAGCCAAAATACCATCTTTCAAAAATCCTCATATAAAAATAGACCTATTATTATCTAGGGGCCAAAATCCCTTAAGCTAATACTCTATAATGAATTTAAACACAATATCCTTGCCTTGGTAGGCAAGGCCAATAAAATTGAACATATATCTATTAGAAACCTGCTGGGGAAAAGACTCTGGATTTTCTAGAATATTCTTCAGTAGTTAAATAATTTTTTAAATTTTAATTTAAGCTTCATTTTGAAAATGTGAAAAAGAGATTAAAAAAATAATGATAAAGAATATGGAGGTTTATCAATGTATATAAGTTGTAAAGAGAGGGGTTTAAGGGGTGCAGAAAGAACAATAAGAAAACATGCTTCTATTTTGGGGGAGGGAAATGTATTTAGGCTTCTATGTTGGGGGGAGTGCTCCATGTTCCAAAAATATTGGTGTTAGGCCAATCGAATGGCTCCTTTTGGAAGAGACATAATGTATACTGTAGTATATTTACCATTTTGGCATAAATTTAAAATATTTTTTGATTTTGTCGAACTTTTGAAATTATATTTATTATTTATGCCGAAAATTTTAATAAAATCAAAATTTCCAACCAATGAGGTGAAGTAGCATGCACAAGGGGCCCAAGTTCTTTTTCTTTTGGGGGGAGGGTGATGGATTTTTGTTGTTCCCAATGTGTTCCCAAGAGCTCCTCACTCGATCTAAGTTTTGCTATTGGAACCTGTATGAGGAGCCCAAAGGAAGAGATTACAACATATCTATTTTGGGACTGTTGAAGGCTTCATTAATTTTCTTTGTGATGGGCCAATCAAAAATGCTCATCACCCCAAAAAAATGAACCTTTGAGGGTCCTCGAAACTAAGTAATATGAATCACAATATACATGGATTATAGTAATATACATGTAATTGTACATAAATCACAGCTCCAAATTTCACAGTATATCTAGAGGGTACATTATAAAATGTAATAAAGAGACGAGCATTTCATAAAATGGAACACCTATTGTACAACGGGCATTTTGCCCAACAAGGTTTTTCTTTTTTTTTAACTTTTATTTAGTTGTGCTTTATGTTGGCCAATGCCTATGGAGCGGGGCATTACTGAAATAAGAACCCCCTTGGCTCCACCTCGGGAGTTCCTTAGGTAGTTCCTCATTTACACATGACTTTGTATGGTGGCATGATGGGCATTTTTTCTTGTTACTATGATAAAAAACTTTTTTACAACATTCCAGCGAATTTGCAAGTCTTGAAAACTTGTACATGTATGAATAAGAAGAATGTTTCTACACAGTTTGTCTACCTATTGTTGCAAGAGTTGTTGTGCATTTAAGGAAAAACAGGAGCAACAATTTCTTCAATAAGTAATTGTGTGTGTTTTCTAGGATTTCTGGGAGTTTTGGGGATTTTTATAACAACTTTTCAGCTGTTTCGAATTTGCCATTGATGACTGAGGAATTCAGGGAGTTGGGTTGCAGGCAATATAGAGGATAAGAGGTTAAGAAATAACCTCTTGAAATATTATGGTTCAATATGTTGTGGCCAACAATCACCTTTGAAAGGAAGCAATAACCTTGTGGGGGTCGAACGTAGAATGAAATCCACATAGTAGTTCCTAGTTGGCAATCAAAGAGTTTTACTTTTTTTTCATTAGAAAATGGTTTTCTTATTTTCCTAAATGACTCTAGGAAGTTTTCTTGTGACTGGGAATTCTTGAAAAGTCATTTGTTTTCTGGCAAAAAAAACACACACATTGCCCTTGCTAGGATGATCACCACGCCCACTCCCCACTATTTAGAGAACTTGAGATTTGCTCTCTGGAAAACAGAAAGGAACTTTGTGAAATAGAATACCATTTCTACAGCATGTTCATCTGCTTGAAAAAAGAACACTCTTGGTTACATGTGGAGGGTTGCTTCTGTGCTGTAAGATTTAGATTGGATAGAGCCCGAACATGGGCCATTTGGGATGGCTTTCAATGTTGACATTACTACGTCAGAGGTTCCCTTAAAGGCACAATCAATCCTGGCACTATTAGAAAACATTTCTCATATCCTAAGAGCTTGCATTTGCAAGCTATTCAATTGGGTGGACCTTAAGGCAGCAAAGCCTACATACATTCTACCCAAAGTAGCAAAACCTCTCTTAACTCTCAAACTGAGGAAAAACAGCTGTTGATGCTATTGAGATAATAATACTAGCTTGTTGGAGGACTCAATTGTGACTAAACTCATCCACAATACTATGAGGCTCAATGTTAACTACCTATTCTGAAAAACCTTGAATCCCCAAAGTGAACAATAGTCTACAGAGTCTTGGTAATAGCAAAGGTAAAATCTTGGAACCTAAGCTTCAGCCCTCAATTTTCTAGAGAAGACCACATACATTGGATCAGTCCTTCCTGGGTTGGGTGATATGTCTACGGCCTGCAACCAAAACAACATTGTAAATTTCTTAGGACATTTTTTCAGGTTCTGCAAATTTTACATCCTCAAAAGTGTCACACAAATGCTTTAATTGCATACTTCGCTGTTAAAAATGAGGAGCATATTGTTGTACCTGAGGAGGTTCAAATCCTTTGGCATAATGAAAATATGACCCAACGATCCAAACATGGTCAGTGTCTCCAGTAGATGTCCATATTGAAATAGCTTTTGTGAAGAAACAGCGGTTCGAAAAACTGCACATCATCAAACAATCCAGTAGTTGGTCACCTGCTGTCAACTTAAGATATTACCCATGATCTCAGGCAAAAACACAAACTCAGTTAAAATGCCTACTACCTAGACTGTTATTTTACATCAGTACTAATACCGGAAGCAGTCAGTTGTTCATCATTGAAGAAATAGGGTATGGAGGCATTCTGCCAGGTAATGACTTACCTCATAACAGCCAAACCTCCAGGCTTCAGAACTCGGTTCATCTCCCTAAACACCTCCAATGGTTTTGTCAAATAGTCAACACTCACCTGCAAAGCACAACTAAGAAATAAAGACTCTTGACAACTTTTTGACATGAGAGAGTTGGCAGTCATCTTAATTGTCACTAACCATTGATGATATACTGAACCAAAGATCTACAAAATGCAGCATGGAGCATTTTGTGAATGAATAGTAACACCAGTACCACATTAGTGATGACATCAAATGTGTTGTCTTGAAAAGGAAGCACAGGATTTGTGTTTAAATCCTGAACAACATACTCTGTCAAAACCTGCCAAATCATCCCACAACTTCATCAAAATGCCTGACCAAGCATGCATATCTTGTTATGTGCAAGTCTATGTTCATTACTGCTGCATAACTATCTGGGTTCCAGATGATGCAATGTCCAGATGAAATTCACAAAGTGGCAATAACACCTCATCTGCAAACCATGGTTACATCCATCAGCATGTCATACTGTACACATTATCCTAAAATTCTTTCAGAGATGACAAGATTACATGAAGCTACTAAATGTTCCCCCTCTACCCTAAGTGCAACTTTGATTCAAAACTAAATTGGAGATCAATTACCGGATTGCGCTTGAGTTCATCAGCATTGAGCCCCATACCAACAATTTTCTCCTGCTTATATCCCTTTGGATAATGGCTTATCTGCATCAATCACATGCAAGGTAAGCACTGGTGCTAAACTCTGTCCACATACATGCTAAGCTGGAGATCTAAGAGGAACAACACACAAAAGCACTTGCCAAGAGGCATGTGTCTGATAATAGTACACATAACAACAGAGTGCAGATGACTTACCCAACTGCTGCACATGTCAAGAATAACAACCCCTGGAGAATTGCTTGCTGGAAACACTGATGCATAGTATTTAGTGAGAGCATTGATGGCATAATCATCAATATGTGTCACAAAACGGGGAGCTGAATAAAAGTCTGTGTCTGGGGACCTGAAACAAAGCACACACTCGCCAGCATCCACAACTGTGTTCAAGGGCTTGTATAAGATTTCTCCAGGAGTATAGCTAATTAGCAGTTTAATCTAAAATTATGTCTTGACTGCTGATACATTATTGACTGTGTGTGAAATCCAATCAGGCAAAGAACTGGAAGGCTTTGAAGAGAAAATGGTTGATACAAAAAATAGACTGGACATGCAAAAGGTGCAGGAGCTAGGGGGTCACACTCACTCATCGTAGCGTTGGAAGTCCTCAGTCTTGAACGGAAACTGCTCAGGCCATTGCACTGTCCTCAATATCTGCATAAGACTTCACTCCCACCACCCCCCTAAGGCTACTAACATCATCAAGGGAATATCCTTGTCAAGCACTAATTTCATCACTCCTACTGTTGGATCCTCAATCCTCCACGCCGACAACCAGTACATCGCTGGTGGACACAATTGGACTCCTGAGCAATCGACAAAGTGCAAGAAAGCATACCAAAACCTAATTTTCCGGATTTTGAGAATCTGCAAAATAGACAGCCCGGCTGAGAACAGGTAGAGAAGCAGGGGAAACCCCTAAAAAGAAGATGAAGAAGAAGAAGAAAGCAATCACCTCTTCGGCTTCCGATGTTTTGGCTTTGGCCAGAACCGGGACAGGCGACCCCATTCCAGCAGCAAGGAGTCCCACAAAAGCGGCAGGAAACACTAAAAACCGACGACGCAGAAAACTCGGAACGAGTGGCTTGCTCCGTCCAAGATGCTGCAACGAAGACGACAACGCGATGCCGACACCAGCACTTGTGAAATGAGTAGCATGTGGAGGAGGAGCAGAAGACAACTGCAATCGACTACTAGTGGCGCAGGAGGGAGTCAGGTACGAGACTCTGCGATTCCGCAACAAGCAGCTGCTGCTTCGCGAGGCTAACAACGATGCAACTGCCATACCAAATCCTCTCTCTCTCTCGGAATGCACTCTCTACTTGCGATACATGCGCAAACCAAAAACCAACAAAATAACGAACAAAATGATGCTAAAAAAATTACAACACCAGAGTCTCAAGAGAATTTACGGCACCAAAGTATTCAGCGAATTGCAGAGAATTGTGGCACCGGAGTACTCTCTGAGAATTGCGACGGCGACTCTAAGACAGAGAGAGAGAGAGCGCGCAAGAGATTGCGAGTAGTGACAGTTGAGGATGCTTTGATACAAGAGTCGTGGCGGCAGCTTCACCATTCAATGGCTTAGCACTTACTGACTAGTTAGGGTCTCTTTCCATTAAGCTACTGTGATCGTTTGCTGCGATCTATTAAGTGGCTTTCCATCGGGCTGCACTGGAACAGGCCAATGTTTCTTGCTGCATGGACATGCACCTTTCATTGGAGAGCTGCAGATGAGTTGAAAATGGTTTGAAAATCTGTACTTAATAAGTGTTAGGAACTCTAGAAATATTCCATATGTATGGAACTTTTTTTTGGAGAATTTTTAAAAACATATGTGCCCATGAATTTTTTTTGACAAATGTTTAATTAAAGAACAATTTACAAGAATTTAATTTGATAAGTATTGGTTTTGGACTTAGTATACAATCAGTGAGAACGTGTAGATTCAATATCATGAATAGTCAAGATGTGTGAGAATTTAGACTATCCTTAGTAACTTGCACTTCCAAGCTCATAATTGGACATAATCATCTCATGATAATCTAAATGCCTTCTTTTCATCCATGCAAAGAATGGTCATGAAATTTTCATCCAAGCAACAAAGGGTTACAAAATCATTGGGCCAATGAAAGCCCAAAGTGATACCTTGTGCTACCTAGTAGGTCATTAATTTAAACAAAGGTCGAAGGTTATGGGTTGTAAGTCATGACCTGATAGTCAATCAAAGTGTCGAGATTCTTACTAGGGATGGTTATTTGAATGTGGCTTGGTGAATTTGAAATCATTAATCAACATAAATGGATCAAACAAAAATGAAGGACATTTTATTAGATTAATGAATAATCTTTTTTGGGCAGTTAGATTATACATTAATATTATTTATCATTTAGTGTTGGGCAATTATCATGGTGATTCTTATGATTTTTAATCACAAATCAAAGCACCAAATTTTTGGTACATAACCATGGTTATCAAACAATTTTTTTTAATGTCAAACAATCACCTTGATCATTGCCTATTCTATCATGCACACATCAATTTGATTGAGATTTTTTTGGCAGATTTTTTTGGTTCAAATTTTGATGAAAATGTGACAAAATTTTGTGGGGGTAGGGAAAATTTGTTTTAAATTTTCAAGAATTCGCAACCCCCACGGTACTACTTAGTACTTACTTTTATTTCATTGTTTTATAGAAAAAACAAAATGAATCCCATAATTTTGAATCCTTGGATCCAAAGTTACTTTTTTTTTTCTTAAAATCCGATTACAAAAATTGCACTTGGCTTACAAATTTCCCATTGGTTTTATATGACTTTACAAATGCTCATTGCCCATAAATCTCTCTGCACATGGCTCAAAAACCGCACACCTGGTTTCCTGTCACCACCATGCTGACGACCGGACAGAGTAAAACAGTACCCACCAGTGCAACAACATTGACTGGATGCCGGTTATGAATCAGTTGTGGATGAACCTCAACTGAGTTACTATCTGGTTCACGTTGGAAACCCAACAGAAAACTGCTTCTTCCGGTTCACTTTTGAAACCCAACAGAAAACTGCTTCTTCCGGTTCACGTTGGAAACCCAACAGAAAACTGCTTCTTCCGGTTCACTTTTGAAACCCAACAGAAAACTGCTTCTTCCAGTTCACCTTGGAAACCCAACAGAAAACTGCTTCTTCCAGTTCTCCTTGGAAACCCAACAGAAAACTGTTTCCAGTTCGCCTTAGAAACCCAACAGAAAACTGCTTCCAGTTCTCTTTGGAAATCCAACAGAAAACTGTTTCCTGACCACTTATCATCCATCCTTCATGGTACACTGGTGGGGTCCGAGAGAGAGAGAGAGAGTGAGAGAAAAGATGAGAAGGCTATGGCGAGAGTAAGGCCGGTGTATTGTTGCAAACTTCGAGTACGATGCAAGCAAGACGGAAATCGAGCGCCATGTTCATCATCAACTACGGGAAGGTGGAGCGCGTTTGAGATGAAGGCAGGTATGTGTTTTCTTTCCTCTCTCTCTCTCTCTCTCCACCTATTTTCTCCTCTTGTGCATGTCGATGACCTTCTACTGTCTTTTTGCTTTGTTACGTGAACTGTGACATGCCGTCGTTCTTCTCTGCAATGGTCAAACGGGGAGGTGTGTGTGTATGCGCGGGGGGCGCGCGGCCTCGTGTTGGTGCCGTTTTGGTGCCGTTTTCTTTCTTTTGGGGAGAAATTCTTTCAACCGATTTGTAGAAGGCTGGATAATAAATGGTTTTGCACTACTATTTTGCATGGGTTTGTTGGGCTGCAAATCCTTGTTCCTTCTTTCTCCTTCTGTAGATGCCATTGGTATTTGGGGTTTCTGTCTTTAGATCAGGATCTTGCTTTGTTTGTGGCAATGCGGAACAAGAAGCAAGCAAGGCGGCAATTGGAATAAGATAGGCTTTTTCAGAGAATTTGTTTTATTGTTGTAGTTCCATGTGCGATGTGTTTACCCAAGACAGTGTTGTTGTCATGTGACAGCATTACAAGTAAGCAAAATAAAAGTCAGATGTACAAGGAAGTTGCAACATTTATGTTCTGGAAATTGGAAATTTTGATGGAGCTGCTAGTGTGCAAGCCAAGCTGAAGGTGAGTAAATTTCTCTTTTGATGGTCTCTCCTCTGGGCAATCTCTTGTTCCGTGTTCTCCATAACAGGCTTTTTCTCTGCCATAAGTCTCTTTTGTTCTTTGTTTGCTAGCCACCCCCTAATGGACAAAAAAAGGTTTCTTACTTTTTATGGGTGAGTTGTAACATACTTATCTACTTTTGTTTTGTTTGGTTTTTTTTGGGGGGGGGAGAAAGGGGTTTCCTAACATTTAAACAACATCATAAAAAAAAGAACACCTATGTTAAAATTAGTTTAAAATTTTGGTGTACATTCAAACCTTGGTTAATGATGAACTAAATTAGGGTTTCAAAAGGTCATGATAGATTCACACCATCACAATGAATGTTAGTGGTTAATGGACATGGATCAAAAAAAGTTTATCATCACACACATATGAATTCATTATGACTTTTAATTACATTTTCATCATGCAAATTTGCATTGGAATGAAATTTAATCAGGTTTATACATTTTTAAAGTGTTTCATGTCCATGCTTCATCCACATGCTTTTTAACATTGATGTTGGATTTGTTGTGAAATTCATCACCATCGACCATGAAAAAAATTTCATGCTCATCTCATGCCCTTTAAAGTTTTAATGTTGAAAATGTTGCTACATTGTTGTTGTTGAACCTAACTTGTTACAATTTAAAAGTTAACATTACTACCACAACCATGCAACAAAGCTATTGTAAGGAAGGTAAGTTTTTGTGTTTTGCACCACTAAGAATAATGTTTATCGTGTTTTTTAACATCACATTGTGAGGTTTCACATCACATTTCATATTTCTACATTAGATCATGAGGTTTCACATTACATCATTAGTTTTTGTATTGTGTCGCATTGTTTGTTTCTAAATCATGTCATGTCATTTATTTCTATGTCACATCACATCATTTGTTTTTACATTGTGTTGTGAGGGTTCAAGTCACAACGTGTGTTTCAACATTATATTGTGTGTGAATTTGGTAGATATAAAAGGATATTGATTACTCAATTCATTCCAATTATTAACATTATAATCACAAAAAATAACATTGCATTATAAATTATCAGTAAATGCACAAAAAATCCAAACTTGAGGCTTGAAAATAAAGTGACTACTTTATATTTTTATAATCCATTAGAACAAAAACTTATTATTTCAAGCAAAATTGAACCAATATTTGAAGGGTGAAAGCACACTATGAGTGGGCTATTTCAAGCAAGATTTTCTTTTCAATACATTTTGTATTATTTTGGGGGGTTTTTCTTTAATTTCATTTAGCATTTTGACAAACACATAAAATGGATTTTGATATAAAGGTTTCCAACATAATTCTTATTATCATTCAAATGAAAGTAATCTTTCAACAAAATGATTTTTTCAACACATTTACATTCATTTTAATGAAAATTTTGTCTAAATGTTTTTATGTGAAATCACATATCAAACTTTTCAATTGTAATTGAAATAGTATAATCAATTTATATTCAATATAGAAGTAAGTATTTCATCAAGTTTTTTAATTATTTGAATATATTTAAAGTATATTTTCATTTTGCAATATATGTTGAAATATATTTATTTTCTCGTAAATATAATTTTAATCATTCAATATTAATCCAAATTGTAGTTTCCTTTGACAATTGCATTATTTGGGAACTACACTACCTTGTTTTGAATATAATTTATGAAAAATTCTATTAATATTGGTTTGGTGGAAGTTGAAAATTACATATTTTCGAGAGAAAAAATTTGTGACAACAATTTTTGGCCATTGTGATATGCTTTCATCTATATAACTAAAAGACATTTGAAGAAAAGTGGACAACAAAGGGAAAAGAAAAATTATTTTAATTATTGAAAAATAAATGCAAAAAAGTTTCCAACATTAGACGTTTTTTGTATTGTGTCACATTACGAAGTGGGACATCAAACACAACCACAAATGCAATAAACTTGAATGATGTAAAAGTCCATACTTAAGCATTGATGAGGAAGATATAATGGGACCCAAATGACATGAAAATTAATTTCATTCACAAAGTATTAGTTTGCAATTGTTATAGCTAAATCAATATATTGCAAATAAATGCACATAAAACTACCTTACAACTTGACAAAAATAGAATTTGAAAAGACAAAAAAAAATTCACAAAATAAACATAAAGTATAATATTTTAAACATGTGTCAAAAAATTAAAAAATAACAACACAATCCACCCACATATAAGTTGAGAATTGTTAAATAATAATCAAACTACATCACAATTCTCTTTTAAAAACTTTCATAAAATTGTTTAAAGGTTTATACAATGGTTTTTTTTTCAAACATGTTTTTCATTAATCCTTTTATTTGTTCCTTACTATTGATAAATAAATAATGAAACTACTTTTAAATCAGTTCAAAAGCGTGTATGTAAAGTTTAACTCCTAACAATTTTCAATTACCTTTGAGCATTCATCAATGTTTAATTGAAATGAAAACATTTAATGTATAAACCTCAAATATGTCACATATCCAAATTAGAAATTTGATTGGCTTACAAATGATTTTGACTCTATAATATATTTAAATATTCAATGTCTATATCCATAATCAAATTTAAGAAATCACCTTGAATTTGCACCATTTCACATTATAATACATCTTGTATTTTTATTTTGACACTGAAATCTTACACATGGCTTAAACTTCACATGTTCTTAAATATACATAAAAGTGATTTACTAATGTCATTCTTTCAATTAACATAAGATGTGAAAAAACATTGATTTCGTCAAAGTCTTTAACAATGGCTAACTTGAATTCACTTACACTTAATGAAACCTTTCAAAAATTCAATTTTCTTGCATCACATTTTGGGTGATTTACAAAATCAAACTAATGACAAGTGACCAAAAAAAATCATATTATAATTTATTTATCTAATAATAACATTAAACATTGAATCAGGATCATCATATGTGGTTTAAAATCGGCTTATTTATATATCAATTTATGTGTAGTCTACATTAATATCATGCAAATCAAAATTTAACACAATAAATGTAATTGTTTAATGATCATCTTCTCGATTCTCATAATCATTGAAAATTTCTTTCCTTTTTTTACACAAATGTCTTTTCATCATAACCTCAAAGTTCTTTTGTTTTACTTCTTCTTTTTCAAATTTTGCCAACAACCATTCAAAAGCCTCCTTCAAATTCTATTTTGCTTTCTTCACCATTTTATTTTATTTTTCAAAAATCCTTTTCTTTTTGTACCTTTAGTTGTTACCCAAAAAAATTTGATCATCAATCAAATTTTTTTTATTGTTAATTTTAAAAAATTCAATCACAATAAAGTTATATTAATCAAAAGTTATTTCAATTGTTATATGGTTAACCAAATGATGTGATTTTCAATTGCCTTCAATTTTCCCCTAAATTAAATAATCACTAGTCAATAAACCTTTAATTTCAATTATAACAACTATCAGTCACAAGTTTAACCTAACATGTTATTGTTAACAATCAGTTATTGTACAAGTTCGTTGCCAATTTAATTAACCCCCTGGTTACCTTAACACTTGTTACTGGTTATTTCAATAGACTGGTTCGCCTAAGATCCTATTACCTAGTAGTAATTGTTTAAATCTTCAAGTTATCTCGCTTCATAGGTTATTAGTTGATAACAACCGATTAATATATACACACTTGGGTTATCAATTTTCATGAAGGATTGTGATTGTAAGAATTGGAGTGGTTATGGTACGAGTATCAAATGAATGTAAGTATAAAGGAACACATTTCATCCACAATAACATCATAGTATTTTGATATGTGCGAAAATTCTAAATTAATCACATGACATTAATTTAGGTGTGTATGACTTGATTTCATAAATTTTCACCACCTTCCCTGATTAATATTAATGATGTTTATGATGGTTCTTTTACATAAACTTTTGTGAATTTTCAACCCATTTTCCTCTAGTATTTGGTATGGAAAACATTAACCCTATATTCACTCCATACTTCAAATTTTTTCAAACTTTATTGGGAGAGTTAATTATAATGTCATTTTAATTATGTATGATGAATTTTGTGAATCTAATGACTACATATATCATGTATATTACTCAAGACCTCTATGTGCATGGCAAAAATGAACTATAACTACCATCCATTGTTTAGAAAAACTAAAATCCATTATAGTGCATTTTATGATGGTTGGTTCAATTGTGTTTACTCCCAACTTACTAACAACCCTCTACCACGGTAGCTTAACATATATGGTGCCTTGTGTTGAATATTTAGTTAAATGTTTTTTTAAAGAACAAAACCAAACAAAAGGTATATATTGGGCATAGGTTTTGGTTGATATCACTTTAACCTTTGTGATACTTAAGGTTTCGACTTCACTTTCAAATAAAATAAAATTGAACAACTTCAACAATTGAGCTCCTTTCGACTTATGTTGACCTTAAGTTGATTTAGGTTAAACCTATTATAGTGTGACATTTGGCAATGTTAGTGTTTAAACAAAAGTGTCATGTCTCAATGGACAAATAAACGATGTGACAACCCTATTTATATCGTATATCGATTTGTTTTTTGCATATTAGATATAACATTAATTATAGCCCTAACAACCATGAATGTTACTTCAACCCCTATAAACCTTTTTTTTATCGTGATGTTAAAAAAAATCAAACTTACTTTATTTTTGTATTAAGTTTCCATCAAGTAACTCATTCACCTACAAGCAACAAAAAAGTCATGTTAAAAATAACAATGTCAGTGTAGACAATAATTAAATCAAAACATATATATACACCTAAAGATTCCATAAAAGTCCATTTCATTACTTCCAACTCACTTTCCCACCATGGTATGAACATTAATAACCTCCAGAATTTGATTAATGTTTTCTAATTTAAAAATCAAGCATTGTGCAATTAACACACACTTCTTGGCCCCCACAAAATCATAATCTTTCAACTTCATTTTTTATATCCTTTTAACCCAAACTACACTTTCACTATTGCACTCCATCCTAATGGTCCTCCTCCTTGTTATAAACTTTTATTTATGACATAGGGTTATTATTATCCACAACTCAATGAAAAAAAATCATTTTACCCACTAAATGATGTATGCTCCTAAACATGTACAATATTGTAAATGTTTTTTTATATAAAATTTTAAGCAAAAAACAATTACAATCCAGGGTTTCAACCTTAATAGTCATGTTTGTCTTCCATGAACCCCTATACTCATCTTAAGTGAAAACAAAAAACATGTCCAAAATCAAAATATCAACAAACTTTAAACTTTTTGAATTTAAATCCATCTATTCCAAACAAACCAAAAAAGGTTAGTGGTTTATGTTTTTCTATCAAATAGTCTCCCACATGATCCAATTTCTTGTTGTGCATTGTTGGTTATTGCATACATGTAGTTTGTTTTTCCATACAAAACATAACAAAGATAGGACAAGTTACGACCTTTCAATTTTGCAAGGTGCAAGTATCTCAAGGAGGCTTCTTAAGGTTTTAACTTATAAATTTCTTGTTGTAAGTAAGTGTAAAAATGTAAAACCAACCAAAAAAAAAGGGTGTTTGTTCCCTTTTTCATGTTAAGAAAATCAATGTTCTACTAATTACTAACTAAGAAAGATTTGTTCAATTCACATATTGTAAGTATCAACCACATCTTGTTGTGCACAATAAGTCCCCATAGGTAGTCAACACATTGGTAATCAACACATTGGTAGTCAACACACATCCAATACACATCATTATGTCAATAATGGAAACATAATTGAAACAATTTTAAAACCTTGAATTAATAACCATAAGCTCCTATCCATATCAAGAGTTCATATTGAGAAATTAGACAACATACAATAAGAATAAGCAAGACAATGTATTTTTTCACTAATGTTTTTGCAATGGAAGAAGTTATGCTACTGTTGTATGGCAAAATGAAAGATTTGCAAGGATTGATCCCAAGGAAAAATTATTCACCATTTGGTGTACTGAAATATACACATATTTGAATATTTTTTGTGAGAAAGATTTGAACCCATCCATGTGAGAAAAGTTTTTAAAAAAACATTAGTTAAATTTTATTTTATTTTTAAATGTGATATATACATCACAAACTTACTAGTTGCATTGGTTTATTTAGAATTCGCATGAATTTTGTTATTTCATAGGTTAAATGTGTTTTTTGCACATAGATGTTATGTGTTCAAAAAACATTTGAAGCATGTATAAATAGGATGAAATATTTTCAAGTGGTTGAAAACATTTCATCCTACTTATATGTGCATCATTCGTGTTTAAAACATATGACATTTGTGACCAATAAACATAAACCAATGAAAAAATGTTTTTCACACAATTTCCATTATCAAACTTGGGATGAAAATTTTGTAATGTACATTATAAAAAAAGAAAAAGTGATAGAGATACAAGATGAAGAAAAATATGACAAAATGTGTGATAAATGAATATCCTTCATTTTTCATCATGGTTGTTTAAAACAATGAATGTTAAACCAATGTTTTTAAAATGTATTTTGGTTTGTATAAAATGTAAATATCATCCAAAGGTAGATGTAGAAAAAATGTTAATCAACCCAAAGAAATTTTAACCAAATTTTGCTTAAACCCAAAAATAAAATACAAATATCCAAAATTGGCAATTTTTATTTTTTATTTCACTTTTGGCAATTAAAAGCTTTCAAAAATAATTTTCTTACGATTTTTAAATTTCACTTTAATATTTGGCAAATTTATAAGATGTCATCCAAATTCATCCATGTCATAAGATTTCAACCAAAATGATAAATTGCATTGAAAGAAAAAAACGTTGTGGACCTTAATAATTGCATTATTACTATATATATAATGACTTTTTCATTCACCACGTGTTCAAAATTAAATGCACCACTATAGGTTTGAATGACCATAAGTTTGTCCAATTTACATTAAAAAACATCCAAAGCTTTTAATAATTATCAATTTATGAAAATGGTTTTGTAATTTTTAAACTTAAAGTGCAAGAGAGATTCAGTTTTGAGTACTTTTTGGCATGGGAATGCAATAAAATTTTGAAATTCAAATTCAATTAGTTGGATAACAAGTTCACACTTGGGCCACATTAATGAATATTATTGAAAATAGTATTGCATTATATGCCTCAATTCTTTTTTTTTTAAATGTGAAAATTTTGTAAATTTTATTCATTTGACAATATACTTGGAAGTGGATCATTTAATTTTTTATAGCTTAATAGTGTGTCACCGTACACTATGAGAAATCACATGTGCTAAAACCACGTTACCTTATAATTAAAACTAAAAATAAAAACTCATATATAACTGTTATGTAACTCTCCTTTGGATACAACAACTATTGTGCACTATCCTTTAGGTATTATAACTATTGTGCAACTATCCCCTTAAAAATATGATATATTAATAAATAGATTGTCACATCAAAAAATCAATTGGTTGTACTATAATTGTAAGTGAGTTGAAAATGGGTCTTTTTATATAATAATGTATACACATTGTACATACACATGTAGTCAACCATGTTTGATTTTTTTAACAATTACATTGTAGTTGCATGTGACAACTATTTTAGAATTTTTATAAATGTGTCATTAAAGCAACAATTATGTTGCAATTACATATATGTGATCATGAAATGTGTTCAAATTTCCACCACCCATTATACGATACATTTGCAACTAGTTTCGATTATGATTCCCATTGATATAATTAGTATGGCCATTAATGCACCTCTACTAAAGTACTATTGTTCAACTATATTATGATTATAATATAACTACTTATAACTTAATAAGGATACATATTCATCAATTATTTATATCTTCATCATGTGTTTCATTTTGAGTGATTTCAAATGTTATGGGAACATTATTTCAAGTTCTAAAAATCATCTTTGAAGTGCAAAAGAAAATGTGTAATGAAAAAATAACAAGAAGAAAAATAAACTTTCTAACTTACAAAATATTTTTTTTTTTGCTTTGGACCCCTCCTACTTTCAAACGTCATAACTTTCTTATGTTTTATTCATTTTAAACAATTTAAAGTGTTATAGGAACACCACCTAAAGTTTTACAAATCATTTTTGAACATTAATAATAATAGAGCATCATACAAGGAATTTTGTCGGTGTTTGGGAACTAGCCTTTGTAGCATTTGGTGGTTTTTTTTTTTTTAGTTTTTGACCCCCTTTACTATGAGGGGCCATAACTTTCTCAATTCTATTCCGTTTTTGATGATTTTTAGTGCACTAGATGTGCCAATAAGAGGGGTTCAAGTTTTGTTTAGACACCAAAAACAATGAAGCCTTCCTTTTGGATTTGGCCTACCTTGAACGCTTAAGTTTTATAGTTGCAACTCAATTTATTAAAATATTTAACCCATATGTTTTATCTTCAAATCCCATGTTACAAACTATATAAAGGAGGTTTTTTTTCTTATGTTTTCACATTAAAATATATGTGCCATTTTAGGATGACTTTAATGTTTAACATAAAATATAAAATAAAATTTCATGGTTATTTTTAATGTACTTAGTCTTGTGTTTTCCTACCTTTTTACCTACCTAGTTAAATAAATAGATAGGTAGGTAAGTAAATCCTAAGTAAATATGCAAGTATATATGTTTTTAAAATTACCAACCTACCTACCTATGGTTATGTATGACCTACTTAGTTACTATATATATATTCCAAAATATAATTAATATGCCATGTGGCATTTTTTTATTGTGTCACGTGTCACAATATTAGACCATCATTAATAATCATAATGGACGATGGAAAGCAGTATTTCAAAAAAAAATTATGTCCAATTTGTTTCATGATGCCACTTGTCAAATGTTAATAAATGGATGACAATTAATGACATCAACATGACATCATGGGTGTAGTTATAATGGAGTTGCATTGTAGTTGAAAATGAGTTGTTTTGACTGAGTTGCAATGAGTTGCATTGTATATACGATGAATTATAATTTTGCAACTCATGCAATTTGTCCATTGGCATTCACAACATATAAATATAGTGAGTTACAAACGTCTTTTACAATTCAAAAATTGAGTTGCAAGGTTAGCTATAAAGCACCCTTTTTTTTCATAATTATAATAAGTATAAGTCATGAAAAAAATAAATGTAACATGTAAAAATTAATGTGGTAGAAAAAAAATCACTAATTTAAAATTATATCATCATGGATTATCCATTGCAAAAATATTGATGAAAATAAATATTATAAAATATTACTACATTTTTTCCTTCATATATTTTAAATCCTTTATTAATCTAAAAAAAATTGTTTGTTGATGTCATAATGATGTTGTAAGAACAATAACTTACACAATCTAGAAAGTATTCTCTAGCATGTTCAAGTAATTTCCAATGAGTGGAAGTTACCCACAAGCATGTCCCTCTTCACTATCCCTATCACTGTAACGGTGTCCCTTTGTAGTGTCACTATCATGATGATGCTTTACGTAAAATAAAAGTTTATTAATAGATCCTTTCTTATACAAAACAACCATATGGATAATAAAAACAAACCCTAAAACATTACATAAAATGAAATACCTATAGAAAAAATATTGAACTAAAAGGCCTTGAAAAAAATGAAGACCTCACTAGAATAACATTTAAAATTTCAATCTTTAAAAATCAATCTAGGATGCCCCAAGAACTCAACATCAATTTTCCATGTCCAACAATTCATTTCATGAAATGACATATTTACTTGCCATTACTTACAATATGGTCACATTCAATTGTTATTCCCAATGTAAGGTATGATGCCTAATAAATTTCTTAAATGTATTTGGAAGGCACCTTACATTTGTGAACATCTCTCTTAAAAAGGAAATGGGAGCTTACACCTTTAAGGAAATAAGATACATCTTATAGGTGTAAAACCATTCCCACCCTTAAAGAGTAAGCATGAAAACCCTCCCCTCTTATCCCTTATGATCTATGTATGTTTAGGTTCATGATAATGGTTGTCATATGTTTTATTGTGGGTAAAGTTTTAGGTTGAGGAACATTGGACATTCCCAAAATGTAGGGCAAACAATTTGGCCTTATTTTGGGAATGTCCCCACCTTGAAGGTTTACCTTCACTTGAATCACAAGTTCTCACTTGCTAATGCCTCCTGAGTTACAAATTGTGACTTTGATTGAATCATATTCCCTTCCGTGTAATCAAAGATGTGCCACATATCCTCCATTATAAAACACTAGCAAAAAATCTTTAATTATTTAAACTTTGGAAGTCACCTTATTCAATAAATTTTCTTTGGGCAATGTTGATGCAAATATGTATGTTTGCCAACATTTTTTTAAATCATGATTTTGAGCATAAACTCAATTTATTGCAATAAAACACCAAATTGATGAAATCAAAAGGAAAATGAAAAACATAATTTTCTTCAAAATGTTGCTTAATCATATGTTCAAATATTAATATTGCTATTCAAGACCAATGACATGATGAATCAACTATAAAGGCCAAGTAACAAATTAGAAATGAAAATAAAAAATTGTCCACCAAAGGGTGGAAATCATGACATAAATGATCCAATTGCTATAGTTTTGATTTAACATGCTTAACATTTACAATTAAATTTTTTTGTGGAGAATGTGATCACAATGGAGAGGTGAAAATTAATGTTTTTCTTAGGAATTATTTTATGTAGCAAACGTGATCATCATTTTTATATATACACACATGCGCGCGGTGATTGTCCTTAACAAAAGTTCAATCAAATTTGGCCATAAACTAGATTTGAAGGACAATTTTTAATCATTTAAATTTTTTTTGGCTATATATATATATTATGGGTTTTGAAACTTTTTCCTTCATTTGATGGGGATTGAAACCCTCCAAATCTTTTCATGAGAGAATTGTTAGTGCATCTTTGTTGTTACATGATATTTGGGTAATATTTTATAATATCTAAATATAGCCTTGAATTTTTGTCCCTCCCTTGCACATAAACAATATATATTGAAGAAAGATCTACAAGTTCACACATGAACCAATCAATGTGACTAACCACTCAATAACAATCAATGTGTGGCCAATAAATGCAATTAATCAAGTAGCATTAGTCCCTTTGTTTTCTCAACACTATTATTCACCCATTAAATGTTTGATAAGAATGCCAATGCAAGTTGATGTTTAAACCAACTTGATGTAGTAGTCATTCAAAATTTGGCATGTAGGCTTCTTTTAGGTGGTATGAAGGAGATACCTTCAGTTTTTAATTTCGCTTTTCAAAAAAAAATGCTAGTAAAAGAAGGTTGATGGGAGCCTTTTGGGCCTTTGATGAAAAGTTGGAAAAGTGAAAAGGAAATTTGCACAAAATTGTAAAAAGAAAATTATTTTATTATCAAACAACTCAAAATTATCATCATAATACCTTGGTGGCTTCAACAATTTTTATTTTTATTTTAGAAATGCCAACATTTTCAAAAAATGCTTTTCTCAAAGAGAAAACTTTTGTGAAGGAAAATGAAAAATCTTCTGGAATATTTTGTTTCTCAAAATGAAATATTCAAAATTTATAAAAATTAACATTTTTCCATCATGTTCAATGTTTGTTTTTATGCATAAGGAAAACATTAGAATGCACACCTCTTCTCCAAAGGCGATATTGATGTGTGTATAGCAATTTGGGGGGAATTTGGAACCCAAGTGTGGGCCATACTTTAAATAGATTCTGGATCAGGAAATAAGCAAATCTTGAATGCAAGAAATATTGTTCCAAGACCAAATGCCGAGTATGGGTGGAATTGTTCTCAGGAGAGGGTTTGTCTGGGCTTGTCTGGGCCCATCATTGATCAAGCTCAGTACTAGTACTTACTACTTAAGTGCATGACGCCGAATTGACCATTCATTTACTGCATTAAGAGCAACTAGTGGGTGCCCGTGGCCGAAGGCCACTGTGAAGTCCCCCGTGGGTGCCGGTGACCTTCGGCCGCCAGTGTGAAGTTTTAGAAGTTTTATTTTTCCTTATCTTTTACTCTTTCTTTGGCCCCTGCCCTGCCCGCCTTGCCCTGCCCCCTGCCCCGACCTGCCCGGCCCCCTGCCCCCTGCCCCGCCCTGCCCGGACACCTGCCCCCTGCCCCGCCCTGCCCTGTCTGTCCGTCGAGGTCCTGAAACCAAGATCGGCACCTGGACGGAAAGACGGACAGACAGACACACTATTGTAATTATATAAGATTGCCCGGCCCCCTGCCCCCTGCCTCGCCCTGCCCTGTCTGTCTGTCGAGGTCTTGAAACCAAGATCGACACTTGGACGGACAGACAGACGAACAGACAGACACACTATTATAATTATATAAGACTGCCCGGCCCCCTGCCCCGCCCTGCCTTGTCTATCCGTCGAGGTCCTGAAACCAAGATCAACACCTGGACGGACAGACAGACGAACAGACAGACACACTATTGTAATTATATAAGACTGCCCAGCCCCCTGCCCCGCCCTGTCCGTCCGTCGAGGTCCTGAAACCAAGATCGACACCTGGACGGATAGACGGACAGATAGATACACTATTGTAATTATGTAAAAGATGCCCATCAACAAGCCACAAAGTAGAATGCAAAACACGTGCCACACATTGAATAAAATAATGCACACATTTCGTTCTATTCCACGGAAAGAGAGTGTAAAAGGCATCTGATATTTTCAAAGGCACATCAAACAAAGTTGGCCATCCTCCCCACTCTGTGTTTTTTTTTTTTTTTTTTTCCTCTTTTT
>Ga0209208_10000523_pt1 | contig 50442 bp, 48 predicted proteins | sample S1TSphfallax_3_FD_187694 | JGI IMG/M metagenome (GOLD analysis project Ga0209208, IMG submission 187694) | Host-associated microbial communities from peat moss isolated from Minnesota, USA - S1T2_Fd - Sphagnum fallax MG (SPAdes) (version 2) | ecosystem: Host-associated > Plants > Peat moss >... | reverse complement strand
GCTTTGTACATGAGGCTATGTCAAAAAGGGCTTTTCGAGACCAGGAAAAAAATATCGGTCAAATATCTTGGTGGTGCTGGCGAACTGGGGTGGGAGTTCACCATTGTTTTCATAACGCGTGTATAAGTCCCATGTGGGTACTAGTAGTAGTAGTAAAGGCCGCCTCCTTTCCTTTCCTTCGTCCGACTTTGTTTTTTCTTGGAGGCCTTTCCAAGCGAAGTTGCTCACAAATTTTTTGCTTGCCATTTTGTGCATGTTCCATTCGTAAGCAATTGAGTACATACTCAGTGGTATGTTGTAGTAATGTCCCCACCACACCCCCCCCCCTCAAGATAGGAGGAGGGGTTTGGTTTCTTGGATTTCCTGGACCCACAAAGTAAATTTGTGTGCGTTTTGTGTCATTTTCTCGTGTCATTTTGGTGTTGTTTCGTCATGGTTTGCTTTGTCATCTCAAGCTGAGTTGAATGGGGGAAGGTGTGAGGAGAGATTGACAATTACTTACTACATGAGATTGTGTTGCATAATAAGTGACGAGGTTTTTTTCCCCTTCAATCTAGCCAAAATGGTTATCATCCACAAGAAGATTTAGCCAAATTTGGCTATACAACATCACATACTAAAAATTAAAATCCTTTACTTTTTTTGTCTTCTTGCCGGAAGCAGCGGTTTTTTTTTAAGGTGGCAAAATTTTGCCACTTGGCAACAAACAAAAAAATGGGACGGTGATTTGTACAAAAGATTTTTATGAAAAAAAATGGCCCAAATTCACCATTTTTATAGAGGGCTTGCTCTTTCCATATCCCCCTTTTTTGGCATTTTAAAGAAAATTATTGGGAATGAGAAAACATAAGACCTTTCCTTACTCCAAGGAATTTGAGAAAAAATAAAACAACACCAATATGGTGACAATCCTTTTATGAAAAGCACAACTAAAACTCATCTTTAATGAGAGGAGGGCTTCTTTGACATGTTGTGGTGTTGTTTGTTGTGTAACTTCCTTGGACTCATCTTTGACTCATTGGCATGACAAGAGTGCAAAGCTCAGAGGTTCAAAACATAGGACACATGGACAAGGGAATTTAAACTCTGCATATTTGCAAGGATCCAATCTAGTGTGCACAAATCTAGCACCATACTATTGACATGCCAATGAGGGTGGGTGGGGGAGATGGGAAATTTCCTAAGTGTATTTGAAGAGCACCTTGTATTTGTGAATATCCTTCCTAGAAAAGACGAGGGGTCTTACACCTAGGAGAGAACCTTCACCTACTTGTTAGGCTTAATCTCTCTCTCTCTCTCTCTCTCTCTCTCTTGCCACTAAATATAACATACCCTCTACTACTATTGCCTTATGATGTATGTATGTATGTTTAACCCGCATACACCTCATATAATATAACCCGTATATAAACTTTTTGGGAATTTTAATTCGATCTAGCAAAGCATAAATGGAATTCTTTTCCAAATTTTTTGTTGGGTCCATGAGGAGTTTGGTTTTAGGCTTCAAATGCCATGTTGATCGAAGAGTCCCATGTAAATTGAAGAAGAAAGGGGAGGGGGGTGGGGGGGATATGAAAACAAAGCATATAATGACCTCTCAAGGGGTGGGAGGGTCTACCCATTCACAAGATGCTAAGTTTTAGCACAGGTTGCAGTTTGTATGGGATGGGGACAAGTGGGTAGGAAGGGGTAGTAGGGTACCCAAGTTTTGATTGTGTTGTGTAAGGCCTTGTGCACCTCTTTTTAGTCCTCTTACATGGCACAATGTATTTGATTGTGTTGTGTAAGGCCTTGTGCACCTCTTTTTACTCCCCTTACATGGCACAATGCATTTGATTGTGTTGTGTAAGGCCTTGTGCACCTCTTTTTACTCCTCTTACATGGCACAATGCATTTGATTGTGTTGTGTAAGGCCTTGTGCACCTCTTTTTACTCCTCTTACATGGCACGATGCATTTGATTGTGTTGTGTAAGGCCTTGTGCACCTCTTTTTACTCCCCTTACATGGCACAATGCATTGTTCGTATTGGGTCCAATGATTTTGCAAAATTGTTGTTGGTTTAGGTTTAGGGTTGTCCATGTGCCCATTGTGAAAAAAATCATGGAAACAATCATTTATCTTAGGGAGTGTGCATGCAATTGTGCTCATTTTTCTCCCCCCATCCAAAACCCTAAAGTTATAAATAGAAATTTGAACTCTTTTTCCTTCAACTGTGTGCTCCTCGAACCAGAGCATCTAATCACATATCGGATTTGCTTGGCTGCAAGTGGTGGAGATCATCGTCTGCTGGTGACATGGGATTTTTATTCCCGTGTTGGGTCTTTTTATGGCCAACTTTCTTTCACCTTAGTTTGGAAAATTCATCAAGTTAGGCTATGCAAAACATGCTCCAAGCCCTGACTTACTTTTTGACATGCATCTCTCATCCCATGAACTTCTTCACACTTTGTGATTTCAAGTCTCAAAAGGCTTATTAGAACTGAACTTGCACAATAAATTGTCACATTAGTTAGTTTGAGTGTTTACTTATTAGGTAGTGTGTGTGCATAATAATAATAATTTAAGAAGGAGCATGTAGTTTTGCTCTTGTGTGTGTGGGTGGGCTCATTCCTTAAACCCTAAACCCTAAAACCACACAACAACCCCAAAAAAAAAGAAAAAAAGTACACTTTTTCAGAGATTTGACCCCAATTCCCCATCTTACTCCTCCTTTAGAAATGTGCACCGGCAATTTCAATTTGCATGGTGTTTGAAAAGACTTATTAGTCTAGTCTATCTTCCTCAAATTCCCAATCTATTTCCAAAATATGTTCCCAAAGGATGTTCTCAATAGCATCACACTATTATCCCATATGGTTTACCCAAAGTTCTTGCCCTTCTCACCTTTATAGCTGAGTCAGCCACTACATCTTCACATAGAAAAACCCCTATCTTGGGGAGCTTCCAAAGTTTCAGTTTTAAAAATTCAAATAATAAAAAATCTTGTGTTATAGGCCAATCAAAATGCCTCATTGCAACAACACAACAACAACCAAAAATAAATGAAAGGAACTTTGGGAGGCACCCCAAGTGAATCAATAAAAATAACAATAGGTGCCATTAATATAACCAACAATAGAAGGAGGAGAAGTTCCCCATATAATGCATGGATAATATAAGACCCCTACATGGATACTAAGAGATTACATGACCCACCAAGCACGAGTGAACAATCCATTGGAAACCTCTTATGACTCCGTTGTTGATGAACCACAACCAAGTAAGTTATCATGGTTCCGTGTTAACAAATTATATATTATAATCCCTCCTACTTCCCCTTTGCACTACCTCGGAAAACAACCTAGGTAAACGCATAAGTATCCTAGGTAACTAACTAGGTAGGTAATTTTAAGTGGTTACTATGTCCATGGGTAGTTAGTTAGGTGATGCACTTGGTTGCTAATAGGTGAGTATATTGGCACACGGATGGTTAATAGTTAGTACAAAGCTAACCACGGTAGTTAGCCATGGAACAGGAATAGAATGAAAAAGTGTATTCTGCCCACACGCACCATCCATACTTTCATGGCACGGGCTTGGTGGGTACTGGCCGATAATAAGTTAGTAAATGAAGACAAAAAAATTTGTGTTGGAAAAAACCCTCTTTGAAAAGCCCTATAAGTACTTGATAGTACTGGGGGCAGCTACATCTTTTTGGATCGGAACTCTGTATCTGACTCCCTGGTCATCACGGGGGGACACTTCCGTAAACCGTCCTCCTTGCTCACTTGCATTTTTACGAGGGAGGGATCACAACCAAAATAAAAATATTTGTCTTTGATGGGTCCAAATTGTCGTGCCAAGTACACACTATGAATGAATGGGTGATATGCTCGGGGATTATTTTAGGAATATTTACTGTAGCTTCCGTACTTAGGGTTTAGTAAGTACGTAACTTGATACCGATTGGTTGTTGCACTCCGTAGCTATTTAGAATTCCTATCCATACTTCATATTTCCTTTACTTTTGAGTGTCATAGTTTCATCATAGTTTGTACCACTACATCAAAGTCTAACTTGACTTTGGTTACTACTCTAACAAGTTAATTTAACTCTATGGACTCTTCTAGCATTTTGGGTTGGACTGATTAATTAACTATAAAATTTTCACCCCATTTTTTTTCTTTACAATTGAATTGCAAATTGTGAAAGAAGTTTGGTGGTGTGATTAAGGAGAGTTGCTTCGGTGTCATTTCATGAACACCTATCTCCACACTAGTTTGGAGTTTTGAGTTTTAGAGGATGTGAGGCCATCCTTTTTAGCATCCGAGCCCTCTTTGACCTAAATTCTGATTGCGCCATGATGCAAGTTGACATCAAAAACGTTTTTAATAGTGTTTCTCGAACTACTATTTTTAAAGAATTGTGTTATGTTAAGGGGCATTTGGCAAACATTGTCCTTTTACAAGGTTGTTATATGACATTCATTTTTCTCATTACTATTAGCATGGATGGCATGTGAAGGGGTCACCATTATTGAATCATCTTTAGGCATGAGGTAGGGTGACCCCCTAGGAGGTCCTGAGATCATCACATAGGCCCCTAACTATGTTTTTCCATCCTTAATGAACAATACCTACATCGTGGGGCCTTTGAGTGAGCTTACTTGTGATTTAACCATCTTTTGACCCAATTACCTTAGTTGGGCTTAGGGTTAAAATGTCAATGCAAGCTTTGGAGTCCATCTCCGATCTTTCCAGGCATAGAAGTTTTTCAAGGTTGCACCTTGGTCACAAATGCTTTACATATTTTGGGTGTACCAATGGGTTTTCCCAAAACTTTGTCACACATTTTTTGGATGAGGTTTTATCTTAGGATGTGGCGCATATTGACAATCTTCCCCTCCTAGGAAACAACCAAATTGCTTTGAACATTTTGTTTTCATGTGTAGTTTGTCGACCTTTTTATTTCACATGGACAATACCTCCTTATTTTTTCTTGTCTTTTTGGTGAGTTTCGATTGGAAAGTTATGTAGGTATGTGGGGACATTATGGGTCCAGGATCGTGAGAATTTTTTTAACACCCCTTAGTGGGGTGTTAAGTTTGACTACCAATATACTTTAGTGGTATAAGCTTTCTCTTTATGGAGGATTGCGTCTCATTTATTTTTTAAGGATTTGGGTTCTAGTGGTTCCATATTTGTGCTCTAAGTTTCGTATTTGGAGGAATAGGTTTCTTAGGTTGAGGAAGGCCCACACTTGCTTCAATCTTGCTTACATGTAGCGTGAGATGGCCTTCCTCTTGTAGCTAGGGATATGCACCTTTCCTTTGAGAATTTAACAATTACTGGTGCCCCAGGTTTACATGCATCTTTAATAGACTTTCACCACAACACATCCCTTAGGTCTATTTTGAAAGATGATTCCATTTCCTCATCATTTAGAGCGCACATTTGTTCTTGTTTGGGTAAGGGGGTAGGGCTATGGTTGGTTGTTAAACCATTTATTCGATTGTTTCGCATCACACACTTTAATGTTTCATTTCAGCATTTCATTTTCATTCTGGTTTTATTCAAACCTTACCATCTAATCTTCCCACATGTGAATGTGGACATGGGTTGGATGCATCTAGCACACACATAACTTGTTGTTCATTTGGAGGTCAGTGGATAACCACACATGATGCCATTCAAGACATCATGTATTCCCTTGCTCGAAATAATGAGCATGTTGAATGGAGAAAGGTGGTATGCCTTTATGTTAATAATTTCATTACAAGTCAATCTCTACATGACCGGAAAGGACCAAGTCTTCGTTGCTAATGTAGTGGTTATTAACTTGACCCAGGAGATGGTGGCTTTGCATGTCATTACTCAACCAGTAGGTGTAGGTGCAGAACTTAGCGCCATTATTAAAGTTCGTAAGTATAAAAGGTTTCATGAACGACACCATTTTATTCCAATGACCATGGAGGTGCATGATGCACTTGGGCATGATATGGATTGTTTTATTAAGGAATGTGCTCATCTTTTCCATGATAGATGATCAAAAGGTCATTTATCCTTGTCTTTTTGCATTTAATTTTTTAGGTAGCATGTTAGTATCGTCCTTCAACGTGTTTTAACCTTTTTGTTATAGAGAGGAAGATTGTGTTGGTTAGTGATGCATGTTCTAAACCTCCCATTATTATTAGATCTCACAATTTGTGTGTAGGTGACATTAGAGGGACCATGGGTGAGATAGCTTCTTACCAAGAGAGGAACTAGCTTTTTCCTTTTTTTTTGTTCTTGCAAGTTGTTGGTCTTTGGGCCTTTCTTTGGCCTTCCCTTTTTGTCTCCCTTGTGATGGTTCTGACCATCAATCCTTTATTTTATTTTTCCCCCCATATTATCATATAAATAAACATCACGATTGTGCAAATTTACACTGAAAAAAAGCCCATGGAAAAGTATTTTCTTTTTGACCCGGGTAATTGGCTAGGTTTGAGCCCAAGTATCAATAACCTATCACCATGGTATTGCTTTGAAATTCGGTAACTTAACCTACATGTTTAATATTGGGTTTTCAAATTTAAATAACCTACCTAGATGGCCCGATTATCATCCAAGTAGGTGTTATCCAACCCTAAAAACCTAAAAAAATAATGATAAAATTATAATAACAGGAAATGTATTTTCTTAAACAGTTAAAAATTATAGAACCTGTGTATAACTGGCATTATGGCTGATGGTTCTCAATCAGGTATTTGAGAACCAACATGCATACATAACTAGTTTTCATTCATTACTCCAAAAATATCTGAGTAAATTGATAACCAAGAGTATTATTTTGACACTGATGTTGATAACCGACGGGTCTAAAATTTTCAAACCTTTTATGATAACCCTAAACCTGGTTGGGTTATTGTCAAATCAATAACCGGCCAATACTGGTCCAGACATATAAATTTGAAAGGCAGGTTTGGTCGTTGGTCTGGTATCAACTTCACACCAGCTTGGTCCTTGTAGTGGGCAACTTAAAAAAAATCGTAGCGGCCATGTTCTCAAATGGTATCCTTGAGAGCAGCTCCACCCCAAAACAGTAACAACTCCTGTATTTTGGTTTAGAATACCGTTTAATGATCACTGTCTCCACCCAAAAATGTCTTCAAAAGTCCCTTTAAACACTCAAAAAAGACCATTTATGTCTTTACATCTGGACGAGTAATAATAGTCACTACTGTCCAAATTCATAGTACAAAAATGACCACTGCAAAATGGACCATTACTACAGGAGAGCAGAAGGATTTGGAGTACTAATCCTCCTGCAAGATTTAATGAAAACGGATGCTTGCCGGTGTGGAGGTGGAGAACCCCCACAACTGCTGAGTATGCGACCCTGCATAGTAAAATCAGATGAAGAAAAGTCAAAACATGCTGGTTTAGCTCAGGAAAATGGTTTTATTGCTCATGCACAGGTGCTCTCACTTTGCTGGCTGAGGCTGGTAAAAAGGCGAAGCAAACCTGTGTGGATCTGCTAGAGAAGAGTGTAATAAATAGGACCTGACTGCTGCTCCCTGGTTTTCATTGGCTGAAGAGTGTAATGAATATTATCTTGACTGCTCCTCCCTGTTTCTGATTGGCCAAACATAATGATTGGTCCAGGTGGTCTTCTATTACTAGTTCCCACCTATTTGCTGTCCTAGTTTCAGTTTTATTGGGTGGGGGTTGCGAAAAAGTAAAGAACTAAACTCGGATGTGGTGAGAAATACTTTTTTGAGGAGGGTCACAATACTATTATAATAAGTACTGGTGGGGATGCTCTAATAAGTTTGCACAATCCTAAGTTGCCTGCACAAGAAGGAAAAAACACATGGGTGTCCAGTACAATTATATGGACACATGTCCATTCTTGATTGAGAAGACTAGATATATAGAAAGAGACCAAAATGTGAGCATTTTACACTCAAGATTGGAGCTCATTATATGGTGGATACCAAAGGTCGATCTTAAGAATCCAAAACATATATAGAATACGTACGTAGACTCATCAGAAAGAAATGTAGGGTGCTTTTTGTCCTAGTCAATTGAACGTGTTCAACAATACCATATTGCTGCTTCTTCAGTTGGGAAGACTTCAAAGTAAAGCTCACACACTCTTTCTCTCCTTCCCCAAGCTCATGTATATAATAGAACTGCAATTCTTTTTCACATTGTGTTTGGAATTTGTGCGGATTTGTCTGCAAAAAAAATAGAAGTACTTGGATTGTTATTTTAAAATTTGTGGCTAAGTTAGGTGTTTTTTTTTTTTTTGCATCATTCAAACCAACTAGTGACAAAGGGTGTTGTGCCGGTCTCTAAGCCAATAGTAGCCCATTGACCAGGTGTTGATACAACACTTGTTGAATGTATATCTAATAAGTAATGATAATGCTTCGTGATGGCGGTAAACCATGCAAAGTTACCTACAAGCCACGTGTCCTTCACAAAAGTGTCGTAAAATGAGGTGTTTGATGTCAAAAGGATTGGCTTGGTTGTGTAGGTCGAGTCCAAACTTTACAAACATCATCTTGGGTCATAGCATCCACTAAGCACATGTGACCAAAAACATTGTAAGAAGCCTACTCTGACCTTAGGGCATCTCCTTGTGCAACACCAGTGTAAGGGTCCTACACAACACTTTGGATGAAGAAAAGCCTTTTAAATAGTGTGTGAATTTGAGTTTGAACTTGTACATATGCACAATGTATTGTGATCTCCAAAAAAGATCCAAAAAGCAAAAATAACTACTTTTGATTGGCCCGCGTGGAGCCATTTGCATAGCCTGTCACTTTAGGGTTTAGGGTTGTCCAATTTTTCATACTTGTGGATGAGGATCGGAAAATAATTAACACTACCTATTGGGTGTGATAAATGTTTGTAGAGTCTGAAATAAAGGGTGTGGGTGGGTGGGTGGAGGGAGGGATGCTCTTACTTCACAAAAGAACAAAAAGAGAGGAAAAACACTCATAGGTAGTAGTAGTAGCCCACTTCTTTCCTTGTACTACACATGGGGAAACTAAAAAAGAAAAAGGGCACAAAACATGTGAAGAGGAGAACCATTAAAGAGGGTGCGTGGCAATCTTGAGAGGTTCGGGTATAGTGGAACAAGTGATGAAGTTAGCATAAAGTATGGACGATATGGGCTTTTGTGTTTCTTTCTTTCTACAAGGTATACACGTATACACATGAATATGATGTACAACCCCCATACCCCACATTTTCTCATATGTCTCCAAGTGTCTCACACATTTGGGCATCAAGGATTGATTAGAGTTACTTTTTGCTTCCCAAAGAAAGAAAGAAAGAAAGAAAGAAAGAAAGCTTGACTTTCTTGTGGGTGTGGTCCCTCGGTGTTGTGTGTAATGAATGAGTGGCAAAAGTGAGACCTCAAGTCCTATTCCCCAATTCTCTTCTGAGATGTGATGAGCCTCTCCTCTCCTCTCATCTCCTCTCCTCCCCAACTCCCCAATTGAAGCTTTCCTTACCCAATGAACAAACACAACATTGAACATTAGATGATGATGATTGGTGAGTCCATAGAAGCACATGGTAGTCACAAACACCAATCTCAAGTTCTCTCTCAAATCAAATCAAAATCATGGGGTTTGGAGGGAGAGGGGTGGGGAATGTTTTGTTTTTTTTGTTATGTTCCCAATGTGTTCTCAACAGGTTCCCAAGATGTCCCAATCATGTTCTAATGCATTCCATTAGATGTTCTCAATAGCACCTCATTTTTGTATCGCATATTGTTTTGGCCATGGTTCAAATTCCATGTATATATAACTTGTGTAGGGGGGGGGAGGGGAGAGTGAGTGGGAGGGGCAACACAAAGCATGCTTCTATTTTGGGGAGGGAAGCATATTGAGGCTTCTTTCTAGGGCAGTGGCCCATGTTCCAAAAATAATGGTGATGGGCCAATCAAATAGCTCCTTCTGAAAAAAATATAAATTTCATTTTAAAAATTGTGGTGGGCACAACCCCCTCACTTATTAATTGAAACATGAATAAGTACCCCATACTTATTCGAGCATAGATAGATGCTTCAAATTTTTTTAAAACTTTCATATCTTGTTTATAGCCAACTTTGGCTAAATTCTTTTGGTTGTGGGTGGGGGGGGAATAGCCACTGAAGTGCAATAGGATTGAACTTTCTACCATGGTTACTAAAATCACACCTGAATGCTCAAGTTCCATTATGGATGAAGGATGAATGACATGCTAAAGTTTCCGTATGTAACAAAATGAGCTTTCTGTCTGTTTTGGGGGATAGCTTCCTTCCAATACATTACCCTGAGGTCAGTTTTATCGTTAAATAATCCTCAAAAGAACGAAATGAAATTTTGTGAAAATATGAAGTTGACATGTTGAAAATCATCATAATTATCGTATGCTATACTATACTCTGAATAATTTCATTACTCATATCACAATAAAATAGAAAAATAATAATTTCAAATTTAAAAAACGAATTCATTTTTGAAAAAAAATAAATATATATATATATATATAATTCGTTTTGTCAATGTGGAAACTGACCCTAGGCCACGGTGGTTTTTGGACTAAAGAGGCACACATGGTAGTTCAAACATGACATTTTATTTAGTTGAAATACACATCTAATAATTTTCAAACGATCTTATTATTATTATGTGAAAGTAGAGTTTTTCTTCTTCTCTTTGCGTTTAACCATTTGAAAATTATAGACATTCATCTGTATGAACATGAAATTCCACTTGCCAGTTTGATGATATCAATATCGGTGCTTCAATATATTTCTATTTAATCAATTCCCAAGCCTTCTGACATTTTTGTATCTAAAGTGTTGTTTTTATATACGACCTTTCTTCATCATCCAAGTTCAATCTCAGTTCTATTTCAGATATGGAACATGGATGGATGACGTTGATGAGTGGCTTGGTCATTTGCCGCCTCCGTTTGTTTTTGACACCTGTGCATGAGGGGGGTCTTGTCTCAGACTATCTGCATTGCAACATCTGTATGTATTTGTTGGCCTTGCCTACTACCAATCAAGGCAAGGATATTGTATTTAGATTCATTATAGAGTATAGTAGCTTTAAGGGATTTGGTTTCTTTATTTAGAGGATTTTTTAGAAGATTGTAATTCTTGCATGGTGAAATATTTGAGTTTTCAACATTCTTCTTTTCTTTTGCCTTAAGATACTTTTTTAATGTAAAAATGGCAAGGCCACGGTGTGACACACCCCCTTCTTGTTGTTTGCCTAGACACCTGTGGATAGGCTTTTGTTGTCTTGTTGTTGTTGTTGTTGGGGGGTGTCAAAACTTCTTTTGAATGTGAAAACTTTGGCACACTACAAACAAACGACAACTAAGTCATACAGACGAGATATTGACTTGTACAAAGGAGAGATTTTGATGGGGGGAGGGGATGGGGGGCAAAACAACCCCATGAAAGTTTGAGATGCTTGCAAATAATGCTTTTTTCACCAACCATTTACAAGTCGAACCAACACATCAAAACCAATCCCCACATTAACTACTTACTCATATACTTGCCAACACGTGTAAACCCTGTGTGAGTAGGGCAAGAGCATGGTTTTAGCTATGTATAAGAAAGCCCCAAGTCTAGGAACCAATGTGAGAAAGGAAATATGGATCTCTTTTTTCCTTTGTTGTTGCCTCTCTTGTTTGGCTGCAAGAAAACAAAAAAAAAATTTGTTGAAGAGCACAAAGCAAGGGGGTTTGGTTGCACTTTGCAAGGTTGCATGCATCGCACACCCAAAAATCCCGGTGCACACAACCAATGATACATGGGTATAGTAGAAGTGACAAAAAATTAATAAGATACAACAAACACTCGAGCAATGGTTTGCAACCATTTGCACATGTATGATGGGTTGAGAACCAAACCATACAATGGGGTCCCCAAGCTTTCATGCCAATCCTAGGCTATGGTGGTACTTTTTTGGAGGAAGTGGGTTCAATTGCCCCACAACCAAAGGGCAAGGTGGAAAAATGTAACAGGCTCACCACCCACATGCCACTTGCACCACAAGCACAGGACACTATTCAATATCCAATTCTTAGTACCCATCGCCACATCCATGGCCCCCTTCCCCCATGGCAAACGCTCGACTTGGGGCGGGACCCCATCCCCTCACGGCATCTCTCCAACTTGGGGTGTTGGGACGAGTGTTTAAATCTCATGAAAATTTGTCACGTGACTAGGTTGACATGGATGGCAACTCTCGAACTTGGGAGTTGAGACAAGTGTTTAAATCTCATGAAATTTTTTGTTGACATGAAAGTTACTAACTTTCACACGATGGGGTTCAAAAAAAAAAACACACAACAAGGTTGCGAGGCCTCCTCCCTCGTGAAGTCTATTGCAATTTGTAGCAAGTTCAAACCAGACCACAGTTTTTTTTTAAAAAAAATTCAAAGAAGAAAAAACAAAGAAATGTTTCCATGAAGTTTCCCAAAAGAAAGAAGGAAAGAAAGAAAGAAAGAACTCACATTTCCTCAAAAGGGTGGGACCAAACTGAAAAAACAAAATTTATTATATCATAGGCTCTTCTTCTTCTACTGGGCTTAAGAGCCAGTGCCAACAAAACTTGACTTTAGAATGACATGAGAAAACTAGAATTTTTGTCAAGTTAACATTGTCCAAGTGGTATACCAAAATACACAATCAATGTGATTGGCTTTGGAGGCAAGTAAACTCCTAAATTGAGTTCACAAGCTCCGTCACCACCAAAACACTTTCTTTTATAAAAACGTATCAAAGAAAGTCCAATTCCATAAAGAAAGTTGGAATCCATAGATGATGTCCCTTTGTTGCATTTGGGAGAGCTTAAAGAGATGTTGTAGCCCCGTCCTCTTACCTAGAAACGACCAAAGGAAAAAGAAAAAAGAAAAAAAAGGGTTTCCTTGTCAAAGTTGTATGTATGGGAAATTAATCAAATTATAATTGAGCTTTCTCAAGTCTATTTTTGGTTTTATTTTGGGTGCAAATTTTGTGTTAGGGGGTTATTACTTGAAAATGCCCTTCCTTGCCAAAGTTTGTGTGCATGGGAAATAAATTAATCAAACTAGAATTGAGCTTTCTCGAGTCTATATTTGGTTTAATTTTGGGTCCAAATTTTTGTGTTACTGGGGTTATTACTTGAAAAAGCCCTTCCTTGCCAAAGTTTGTGTGCACGGGAAATAAATTAATCAAACTAGAATTGAGCTTTCTCAAGTCTATATTTGGTTTAATTTAGGGTGCAAATTTTGTGTTATGGGGGTGTTATTACTTGAAAAAGCCCTTCCTTGCCAAAGTTTGTGTGCAAAGGAAATAAATTAATCAAACTGGAATTGAGCTTTCTCGAGTCTATTTTTGGTTTAATTATTATGGGTGCAAATTTGGTGTTATGGGGGGTTTTTACTTTTGTCAGTTCATTAGGTTCAATGGGTCTTTTGGCCTTTTTGGGAGCCTTCTCCCAAACTTGGGGCTCCTTCATTAATATAGAATTTGGGTATAATTGGATAGTAAGCACTTTTGCTACATGATTGGTCAAGCTCCCCTACATACATACATACATATGTATAGATATATATATCTATATCTAAATTTATAGCTGATTCACTGACAGATCCTTGTCTCCTTTAGAAACTTTGCACTTTGGCTTTTAACAGCCTCAGAAGTCTACTCTAAAAGAGCATCATCATGTTTTTATTTTACACACAAGGAGAAGAAACAAAACCAATCACCACTCAATATTCTCAACTCTCTAGTTTGCCCCTCATTTGCACATTCTCTTGTTCCGAGGGTTTTTCTGCCTCCTCTTCTTGTTCTTGTTGTTGATCTTGCTGTTGTTGGCAAACATCTTCTCCCAAATGGTCTTTTCCCCAAATGGCTTTCACTTACCAATTCTGTTTGGGATTGGTTTTTTTGTTTTTTTCCCCTCACCCTTTCTCTTATTTTAATGGGTAGATAGTTGTCAAGTGTCATAGTAGTAGTAGTAAGTAGCAGCTTACTTACAGTCAGTTTCCACATTGACCAAACCGAATAATTATTTTCATTCAAAGAATTATTATTTTTGAAATTATTAAATTTTCCATGATCGACCATGATATTGTCGTTATGAATAAGTGAAATTTTTCAGAGTGTGTAACAGCCTATGTTGATGATAATTATGAGGATTTTCTCAACATGCCAACTTCATATTTTTCACAAAATTATCCATATTTCACTATTTTGAGGATTATTTAATAACAAAACTAACCAATGTATTGTTGAGTTTTTGGGTGGTTTATGAACGAGAGAGCCTACACATAATTACCCAGATTTTGTTCACAATTCCCCTCAAAAAAAAATAATTAATTTTAAAAAATCAGGTTCTGTATTTGTGTACTACCAACTAGTAAAAATATGATATAACATGGTAATGAAATCATATATGAAAAAATGAGAATCATAGAATTTGGACAACATGTGGATTTGAAGAAGTTTTTTAAAATTATAATCCATTTTTTTCAGTTTCTCTCCCTCTCTTCTAAATGTATGGATTATCAATTAGTGAGTTGATCAGCCTCTAATAAGCAAATGTAAAATTCTCTCTTCATTCAAACTCTCTGCTTATGATCTATATATATCTTAAAGACAGGGGGGGAAAAAATGAAATAAAAATAAAAATGGACCATTAATTAATTAATTAACTAATTAATTAAATATTTCTGCACCCACTTCAAAATCAACCTTCTTCACCTATTTGCACCCCCTTAGTTAAGCTACAAACAAACAATAGTCAGGCATTTTGTTTACATTTACAAATTACTTTTTCCTTCCTTCCTTGCCTCCAGGCTCCCTCCTTCCCTCCACAATAATGACATTTTTGGAAGAGGGCCATACTAAACTCTGACAAGTGCAATAAAATACATTACTATTACAGGACATACAAAGAGAATAGGTGCTCTGTTGCACATGCTGCTGCAGCTCAGAGATATTTTGCTTTACCCTAGAAACATTCAAAACATCAGTTCATTTGCCTGACACCCAACAAATTCATTCTTTCCCTCCTTACTACTACTTTCTCTCTCTCTCTCTCTCCCTTGCTTTATTATGGCATGTCTTGCACACCCAAAATTTAGCTGAAATAAATTGATAATTAACCCAAAAAAATTCCAGCTTCACCCAATTTTTAATTAATTAAAAAAGAGATATAGGTTATTCTTGCTTGCTTTTTAACAAGACTAGATCCCTTTATCTACTCACCCAATTTAGCCAAGAAAAAATCACCTTCAGAAAGCTTCACCAATTTTTTAAAAAATTAGCCAATCAAATTTGCTCTGATAAGGGAACTTAATCTGGAACAAAATTGGTTTTCATTTGGTTTTCCCACACATTCTTGAGGAATGTTCACTAAGTGTTAATTGAGTAATTAACAAGTTTCTATTTTTGGGAAACTTCATGGAACATTTCTTATTTTATTTTATTTTTCAAAAAAACTTTTGTTGGTTTGAACTTGGGGCTTTGGGCAAACCATCAAGTAAATCGGTACCATAGTTTTTTCTTTTTTTTAAAGCCCCAAAAATGTTTTTGGTTGCTTCTAAACATTGCTAAATAGTGTATTCTAAGAACAAATCACCACCTTCAAGGCTAAAAAAGTTCAAATTAGAAACATTTCCCACTTTAGAAAATGAAAACCATGAGGCCTCAACTCTAGAAGGTGAAGGTACCTCCAACCAAGTTCATTAACATTTTCCTGCCTTAAAAAAAATGGCTACAAAGTGCCACTTTAGATGAGGGTCCAAGGTTCAATGAACTAGACGAATGATCCTAGTGGATGAAAGCCATAAATTGAACCCATGGTGATGGCCTTTAGATGAGGCTCCAAGACCAAAAAGTGGCAAATCGAGGCTAAACCTACATGACACAAATTTGGAGGGAAAACCAATTGGTTCAGACCCAAAAAGAAAGAGTGCAAATACATGTACAAATACTCCCACTACACACTCCTAAGCCAAGTGTAAACCTGATGTTATTGCAAAAGTCTTCACACTTTCATTTGTTAGGTTTTGTGCTAACTCTGAGTGTTGTTAGAAATGTGCTTAAACCGAAGTCATAAATTAGGGTTACAATTCTCTCCACCCATATACTTGACCTTTGGGTAGTACCTTTTTGTATATCAAAGTTTGCCAAAGAGCCGGAGCTGATGAGAGGAGGTTTCACCGTATGAAAAACAATTTGTGGATGATATACCAGAATGGAATACAACTCAGTACACTTCTTCAAATGAGAACTCAAATTGTCAGAAACTTGAAACATGTTTCAAGTTTTGTAAGTTGTAAAGAGTTTCCAAAGTTTCAGAATTATCATGTTTCCAAATGTTTACACTTCTTCTTCCTATGGTGGGAAAAGATGGTCAATGACACTGCAAATGCATACCTACCTGTTTCTTTGGGTAAAACAAAATACATGTTTTTTGTGGGACACTTTAGTAAACCACGTGACAAAAATAACAAGTTGTTAACCACGTAATGTCTCTGCCCTAATATTCAAGAATATTATTGCAAGTGTTATATGAAGTGAGATATGTAGGTCATTATCCTTTCATCATTATTTTTGCCTTATTATTTTTGTCAAAATCTTTTAGAGAAATTTTATTTTTTACCTATGTGATGGTATTGTGGGATGTAATATGGGAGTTTGAATGCAAAATATATTGGTTTATCGTTAGTCCAACAAGCTTCAACAACTCCTGACTTTCATTGTTGAGTGGGTGTATTTGTCCATATGTGATCAATATGGGATCCATAAATTGTTGTAATTTTTAAAAATTGAAGTTCCATTGGTCCATAAAACTTTGGAGTTCATTTGGTTGTGTTGAGTTGTGATCATACATGTTAATATTGAAATCGTCAATTATTATCGTGGGACAAGAAATTGGCATTAGATCCAAAAACTTTTGAAGGTGAATTATGAACATTGACAACGATAATGTTGAAGGTATGTATATTGCTATTATATGAATAGCCTTTCTTAAATTTGCATTTAATGTTGCTGCAATATATTCAGCCCTTAAAAGATATAAAAGTTTCATGTGAGCCATTTTGAAATTGTAATCCCAAATAACATCATTTTTATGTAAAATCAATGGTCTAGTATTGAGAGAATAAATTAGTACATGTGAATCACTAAATGTATGTGGTTTGGGGACAAGTAATCCCATCGTGCAATGGTTTGCAATCAATGCATTTTCATAGTAACACTTGGATCAATTTGAAAAAAAATCATCTGCAAAGATTGTAAAAGGTAAAAAATTTCCTTTTTATTAACACAAGAAAATGTTGTATGTGTCAAACCATGTCTATAAACATTAGTAGGATCAAATGCTAAATAATCAATTTTTTTCCTTGTGTTCGATGTATAATGCATGCTGCAACCAATTGAATGGGAAATTGTGTTCTTATTATAATGTGAGAAGAATTTGAACCAATTTGAATATCTTTAGATATAGGTTCTATTAATGTCCATGTAGGATGCATATCATGTTCATACAAATGTGCATTCTTTATTCTTGTGAGTTGACCACATTTGGGATTATTAAATAACATCCATATGACTTCTTGTGAATTGAATACTTTAGTTGATCCTTGGAATATTCCATTTGCACCATTTACAAAACCATCATGTGTTGCATAATTTCTAGCACAAAATTCAACCCAACATGTTTTTCTTTACTTGAACCTTTAAGTGTAATCTTGTTGTGAAGTTTGTATCATTTTGTAATTGAAATGATTGAGGACATGTATAATGATGTCTATTTTGTGCACGCAATATGAATACATCCCCTTCATTTCAAAGGAAAGTTGATTCATTATGTTTTTGTTTTGTTTCATTCATGTAAAATAAATATGGAAAATTTGGATTATTTGGCAATGTACAAAGACATTCATTATTTATGGTATCCACATTTTATTGCAATTGTGTAGCAATTCGAAACCAATTTAAGATGTTAATGAATTGTTCATCACTTTGGCGCATGACTTGTTTCAATTCATAACATTTAATCATTTCCATCCAAAAATTTGGGGTTAAACTATCAATGTTGTTTGCATTAATTTTGAAAACTCCTACATCACGAACTAGCTGAACTTGATAAAAATCCTCGTTGATAATTACATCAAGATTTCCAAAAGATTTGGTGTGAATACATTTGATTAATCTTAATCGAAGATCAATATTTTTATTTTATTTTTCTATTAATGAAATTTCATCTAGTACTATTAATTGTAATTGGTCATATTTCTTAACTAAATCATCTAATCATTTTGAATTTAATGATGGTAAATCTTTACAATTAAATGGTATAAAAAGACTTGAATGAATTATAGTTCCATCAATGTTAAATCTTGTTTTTCCAATATATGTCATGAACAAAGTTTTCTTTTTTAAAGGGTCCAAATGAGGATGTCTATTATAAAATGTATCAAAGCTTGAATTAAAAACATTAATGTGAAAATTTTACCCATACCAACACCTCCATTAATGAATAAATGAATTGGTTCATTTGGATTTTGTTTTTTTATGTATGTGACATCATCAAATATAAAATGTTCATTATTCATTTTTTGAAGTAATGAATGGAATTCATGGGTAGGCATGATTTGGTCTTGAACATCAATATTGGTTGAATTAGGAATAGTGGAAACACCTATACATGGGTTAGTATTATTTCCATTACAAATGTTATATGGTTCCACTCCAGTACAATCAATAATATTTTGTGAAGAAAACCCAATATATGCATTAGTTAATTTATGTTAGTGTCATTTTTTTTTGTTAATTCAAGAGCTTGTGATTCTATGTTTTCCCAATTTGTTGTGTATGCATTATTATTATCAAAATAATATATAAATGTTTTTCTTAATAAATTGATTTGTATTTCATGCATGTGGAATGGTCAGCTTTGAAAGTATGTTCATTATCAAAGAAAGGAATAAATAATAATAATTGTTATTTATAGCAATTTTCTAGGTCTTGGTGTTCATTATAATGCACATAACAAATTATGTGAGGTTTTGTCCTTTTTTCCCTAAATTTACAACGTCATAATTTGCAACAAATTCAATGAGAGAAATGTTAGATAAATAGTTAGGTCTTTTAATGTATTTATCAATGATTGATGGACACATAATATTTGTAGAATCCAAAGCAAGTGTATTTAATGATGCAACATTTTTTAATACAAATGCACATTCTTGTAATGGGGATGTATTAATAAATTTAAATGTTCTAAATGCATGGTGCAATGGTATAATCAACACAATATATGCAACTAATTGTGCTAACATTTGTTGAGCATTAAGAGAAACATTTCCCATCTTTCAAATGTGAGCATGTGTTTTAATTTTGTTTTCATTATGACTAATAATTATATTTTTCAACTCTTTTGTCATTTAAAAATCTATTTTTGTTAGATAAGATGTGCAATAATTAGCTATACCAAAAGGGTCAAGTATGAATTGAACATTTGTGTTTGTTTGCCAAAGATTTCCAACATGAATACCAAAGGGATTTGTTTGTATGTTTTTATATGATCTTTGTAAAAAAATTGTTGGTTTTTAAAATTTTACTTGTAATGCATTGATCTATGTATTTTTATTCATAGAAAGCAGTTTTAGTAATGCACTAAATGACATAGATGTTGTTTGCAAATCAATTTTATTAAGTTCCTTGAAAATTCTTTTGTTAATTTCACCTAAATGAACCTTTTTTTAAGGGGTTAAAGATTCCATTATGAATGGTTCAAAAAAATTTGTTTTTTCAATAGGAGGCCATGGAAAATTAAATCAACAAATGGCTTGATTTTTCTTCCTATAAGTTTTTTTGTGACAATGTGTTTGAACTTCACGAAGATCGGGTGCTAGTTTATTATTATCACATGATATATATTTGTCCACAAAGTTTTCAATTGCATTGTTTGAATCCAAACGATAAATTAGTGCATTTGCAATCGATAAAAGTCCATAGTCATGTTCACTTCCACAACTTTGAAATTTTGTAACAAAGATTTTTTTTAATAAATGCCCAAAAATGGAATTATCTTTCATACACAATGTATGAAAAGATCTCATATGATGATCATAATATCATGAACATGTAATAGGATCACATCATATAAGATCTACAAGATGTTTGGGTTCTAATTTGTCAAAGGGAATATCAATATGAATCCTAAGTTTTTACTATTTAAGTCATATAAACATGTCAATAAAAGAAGCCATTTACTTTCAACACTGATAAATATAACCAAAAATGTTGGAGGATCTAATTGTCTAATCATTGCAAAGACATCTTTTTAAAATCAACTTAAATAATCATCCGAAGTACATAGTCTTGAAAGATCCATATATCCTAAATTAGAATGTAAAATAACATCCAAATTTGGTTTATTTATGACATCACGTGCTTGAAATTGACATCCAAGGAGTTTCCCTTTATGTATGCACACCCAAGATGATGAAATAATGGAATGAATCAATACTTTAATAACTTTTTAAAAAAACATTGATATATGTGTGGCAAAATTTTGATTTTTATGTAAGAGTTCCCATTGAGCAATCATTTGATAAGACATTTTTATTCCTTGGTTGCTATGAGATTGTCCAAAAAAGATTATTGGAAAGTTCAATTTTTCACAATGGGGATCTTGAAAAAGGCCTAATGGTTTGAAATCTTGGCTTGGTGCCATAGTTACAACATTTTCAAAATAATCATATATTTGTTTAGAAGATAATATGTTTCACACCATTGTATATGTTAATATGTCTTCTTGTTCATCTTCAAATTTATCTTCATTATTATGGTCACATGATTTATCATCATCTACATTATAAGAAATATTAATATTGGTTTGCATTGATAATGCAAACATATCAAGCAAATGTGAATGAATTGTTATTCCAAAATTTTCATATAATGGTGTGTTGAGAAGATCATATAATGCCAACATAATGAGGTTTGGAATATGGTGATTTATATTCTATTCATCTTTTTAATGATAGACCAATTGTTGCTTCATCATGAGGAAGACAAGGTAATATTGATTGGGTAGAATTGATATTGGATGGAACATTTATAATACTTTTTTTTACATTATATTGTCCATAACCTTGGAGTTGCCAAATTTGAATAAATGTTAAACGAGGTGATACTAATCATTCTTCTAATTCTTTTTTTTAATTTATAAAATCTATGTCATTGTTCAATCTAATATTTGTAGGAACTAAAAGTTTTGATGTTTTATTTTTATTAAAAAAAGAATGAAAAATTTTACACAATAATGGATTTTTTTCTTGAAGTGGAACATGTAAAGAATATTTTTGAATTGTGGATTTTAATATTTTTCTTATTTATTTTTTAAAGCACAATCAATAACAACACACACATGGATGAATGGTTGTATCCAATAATTGTTGAAAATATTTATCACAATGAGGTGAAGGATTTTCCAATGTTGTCAAAATATTTTCATGTATTATATTTGAAATTGATCTATTATGAACATTAATAGTTGAAGATGGTTGTTCAATGTGCAATGGTTCCACAAGGTTATTGTGTGTCAATATGTCAAATTGTGGATTTTCATGTGAATGTTGTTCAAGAGAATGTGTTTGTGGAATGTCATTAAGGCCAACATTTGTATTTATTGATGTTTCTATGTTGTTTAAACAAGAGTTAATATTTTTTACAAGATTTACATTTTTTTTATGAAGGTGATGTAAATGATAATATACTTGAATGAATCTTAATTCTAAGGTGGAATTGTTGATAAGAATTTTTTTTTGCTATATCTTTTAAAGTGGAAGATGGAAATGTAATCATTACATTTCTAATTGTTGATTGTGCATGGGTTTCCAATGGAAATGTTTAGGTTTTTCAATCATATTTTCATGTGATACTTCAGATTTTTGTTTTTTTGGGTGCATATTATCATCAATTCCATACAAAGATAGAGATCATTTTTGACTTTGTTGTTTAATGGACATTGTTGTTGGTTGGTTGGTATGTTTTGTTTGTGGTAATATGTTTTGGTCTACTTCTCATGAGGCATTGTAAAAAGTGATTGGTTCATAATGCCCATTAGAGCATTTACCATGTCATCGTGATAAAGTAATTGTAATGTGCTATTGCTTATGTAATCATCACCCACTTGAAAGCATATCACATAATTGTTTTTGGACCAAACATGGATGGGCCTATGTAAATAATTTGCCAAACAAAATATGGCACAAGTATCACCCCATAAACCTCCAGAATTGGCACTTATGTTCATTTTATTATTATAGGTTTGTAAAGAAATTATACCATGATCTTCATACAATAAAGAAACATTGAACTGAATATCAATCAATTCTTGAATTTGAGGGTTAATGGGTTGTTGAAGGGATTATGCAAAATGGGTCATGCATTGAGTTTGGAGTTGAAGTGAAGTTTGGGAGTAATGAAATAAAAATGTTAAAGAATCAAACAAACAATCACCATGTACAAAAGGATACTTTTGAGTTTGTTGAAAATGGTGACCATGAAGCACAATATCAATGTTCATTATGAGGTCAATAAAAAATAAAGGAAAATAAAAATATCCTTGTGTTTATGTAACTTGATTAATGGGACAAACTTACTATATTTCAACAAAATAATATAATAAAAAACCCAAAATAAAGTTTTAAATTAGTGGCTAGAAAGCTACTTAAATGTTAATTAACTAATGTGTGAAGCAAAACCAAGAAAAAGAAAAGGGAAGATGTTGAGTGGTAAAAAGGAAAAAAGAAAAGAAAAGCCTAGTCCACAATGTTAGCTAAATAATCCTTGAGAAAAAAAACAAAAAAGTAAAGAAGAAAAAAGGGCAATGGCCCATTAATAATTAGTTGATACATAACCAAATGTACTATTCACCAAAATGCCATTAATCTGGAGACTTCAATTTTACAAAATACTTTGAATTCTAATAATGGTATAGTTTTTGGACAAGATAATGGAATATTGGCAAACACAAAAATTGGGGCAATAAAAAGAACCCCTAAACAATAAAGATAATATGGAGTGAGGTGTATGTTGGTATGTGGTATGTGGAATGTGGTATGTTAGTATGTGGAATGTGATATGTTGGTATGGTGATAGGTATTGAAAATGTGGATGTTTTTGTCAATTTTTTGGTAAAAGTCATAAATGAACTAAAAAATCAGCAATAAGGAAAAAATATGATTATATTGAAACTTTAAAGGTGTGGCCTTACAATATGTAGTAAAGACCTATGTACATACAAAAACAGTGAACTACATACAAAATACAAAATATCTCAATGAAAGCAAAATCCCAAAAAAATTCAAGCACAAGAAGAATCTCCAACAACTTCTTTAACAACCTCTACAACTTCTTGAGGTTGGAATTTCTCATTGTATCCAACAAGTTCCCCAATTGGACTCAAGTGGAAAGTACCAAAAACTTTCAAATGTCCAAGGAGCTCAATCATAGACACTCTTTCACTAGAATATTTTGCCATAAAATCCTTTTCTTGGGGTTTGAACAAGGGAAACAACCAAGGAGTTTTGACATTGGAAATGCATGGTGGCTCATCAACAACCTCAATTGTGGTATTGATGTGAATATCAAAAGCGCATGTTGTAGCAACTTTACACAAATTGCAGAAATACAACTTGTTAGAGGGATGTTGGTAAATATCACCAAGTTTGCATTTGGAGCAAATTCATTTATAGGGTAGAACATAAAGATTCGTGAACGTCGAACACCCATCAACCTAATAAAAAAATTAAATGTTAGAAAGTTGAATATCTCATATCATTTCAAAATGTAAAAAAATTATAAAAAATTAAAATAAATCAATTTTAACATATTAAAGTACAATGAAAAAGAATAAAATGAGACTAACCTTGCATGTTATGGCACAATTAGGTTTGATATGAAAATTGAACACCTTTTTCAATTTTTTTTACAATGAAGCTGATAGCATTGGCATAATGATGGATGAAGCGATGGTGTGCAAATGCACATTGCCCTTGTTGCTACAAGCAATATTTTTCACGATGCAAAATGTAGGTATTCCTTTCCAAAACTATTATGCCAAATTGTGGAACTCAGCACGAAATGAGGCAACAAAACTCACCTACAACCAAACAAATGTAGCATAAGTTCAAGTTGGAAGAAACCAAAAGCAATGTTTTTTTAAAAACTTGATTTTCAAAAACTTACAATTTGAATGTCTTCTGGACTGCTCTTGTCAACAACCAATAACTCAAACTTACTATCAAATTTTAATAATAGCGAAAGCAATGGTGGTTGTAACAAAGGGCTCAAACATGTGGTGGGAAAAGCTATTAATTATGTCTTTTGGCAAAAATTGTAACTTCATAGGAGGATCAAATGCTAGAATGGTTCAGTTTTGTGGTTGTGGAAAGTTTAATCATTCGATCAGAATCTCTTTTGTCATAATATGTTTTGGCCTTCATAGAGAAATTTTCCAATCATAAAAAAGAACATTTTTTCATGAATTCAACATGTGTTTTGATCAAACCTCCTTTGGTGTTGACGATGATTATGGTGGTACCCATAATATCAATGACATTTGCATGAAGATATGAAAAAGCCACAAATTTAAAAGATGTAGATGAAATTGATGAGTTGCCATAAACATTAAAAACCAACATTGCGAATTGTATGATCAATGTTTTCCACTAGAAGAACTAGATGTTCATTTCTTTTTCCCATTTGGACCTTAACAAATCAAAGTTTAATGATTTCAAAACAAGAAATTTACTTGAGCACAATGAAATTGAAAACATAGCGATGTGTTTGTAAAGAGATTAAATGAACCTTATTTCAAACCCATTATCTTTCAATGGGTCATAATTTCCAACCAAAAGTCATTTAATTGTTGTAGATTGAAATACAAGTCAATGAAAGAACCCTATGTAGCCACCCTATAAAACCCTACAAGCTTTAGGCGGCCATAATAACAAATAACCCTAAATGATGACCCTAACAACTAGAAAGGGGGTAAAGTCAGAACCTATGAACTAGAAAAGTGAAGAAATAAAACCCTTGGGAGTGAAAAAAAATTCACTTGAAGCAATCCCCCATTAGTGGCGAAAAAAAAATCATTTAAAGTGACCCCCCCCTGTTGGTGGTGAAAAAATAAAATGACTTGAAGTGCCCTCATTGGGGGTGAAAAAAAATCACTTGAATTGATCCCCATTGGAGTGAAGTGACCCATCGTCAACAAGGAAAAGAAAGTGATTAAAGTTACCCCACTAGACATGAAAAAAATTCACTTAAATGATTTCACTTCAACAAGTTGTGAAAAAACATTTGACCTAAAGGGACTTGACCAATTGCAAAATTTTATTTCTAACACGTATTGACCTCATTGGCTGGAAAAAAAAATAATTCACTTGATTTGGTATTTTGAAGTTTTGAAGTTTTCAATTTCCTTTTCATTTTGGGGGTCTTCAATTTTTTTGTTTGAAGTTTTCATAAGTGAAGAAACGGGGCATGTGCCTTTCTTCACGTGAATTTTTATTTTTTTTTTTAATATTTTGAAATTTTAAAATCTTCAATTTTCTTCTTGTCATTTTGGAGGTTTTGTGGCCAAACAAGAAGGCAATCAAATAATGTTCACATGTGAACATAACAAGTTTCTAAAGTTTTGGTTTTTGTTTTCAGTGGCCATCAACTTTTTGCATGTTAATGGCGAAAATTATTTCATCACTATTTGTTAGGAAGCTTGTGAGCATGGGTAGGAAGTTTTGTTTGTTTTTGTATTATGTGGAGCTAATTGACACCAAACTATGGATAGCTGAGGAAGCTGCGACATTGAATAGAGGTTTGAAGAATAGGACGGTGGAAAGCAAGATAGGAAGGGGAATTCAAAAGCAATGTAGACAAGTTCTTCTTTCATCATCAATTTTCAAGGGATGGTAGGTTTGGCTTGTTGAAATTAATAGTTGTTGTATCTTATTTTCGTTGCACCAATGACTACACTATGGCAAGTAATATGTCCTTGTTAGGAATAAGTTCTATAAGGGGTTGATGCTGAAGATTGATGATTAAAAAAAGGAAGTTTGAATTGTAAAGAAAGAGTCATGTAGAGGGATAAGTATGCATTTTGAGTTGGGACCTTTGTTGAATCTCTTTTTAGTTCATGTAGTAGGGTAGGTATCTGAATGAATACCAGAAGCCTCAGTGGGGTGTCCTTGGGTTGGCCAGAATGAGAAAAATGAGGACAGAAGTGGGAAGTTAATAAAAATTTATTCATAGGCAATATCTGCACAAAAAAAAGTCTTTCATGAGTAGTTCTAAATCAACCTAATATATTTCATTCATACTTTGGTCCAGACATAGAGATCAAGATGTTTATGAAATAAGAGTTATTTAGATAAAGAACTTAATGTTCTTTTGCATTGTTGCATTTGTTGGAAAAGGGTGAACAACTCATATGGACTAACCGAACACTAAGAGTTCTAACCTCAAGCTATACCTCAATAGATTTTAGACTTATAATATATAGTTTTGTACATGATAGCAAATTGTTTGTTGCCACTATAACAAATTAGTGAGAGATCACCATGTATGTGTTAGTTGGCAATTCACATATAAAACATTGAATCTTGTTTTAGCAAATTAGTGGCACCAATGAAAATTTTGGTAAAATCGGGTTTACAAATTCAACAATGTAAGTTGTTGGAATTGATGGAATTTAAAAATTCCCAGGATTTTTGTTTCTATCATGAGTTTCTTGTGCGCAAAAGATTTTTTTAATTCACCCTTCTTTTTTGTTACAGTTTCACATGGGGGGAAATAATGTTGGGGATATTGTTTTTAAATTAGGGGGTTTTTAAATTTGTTTTGATGTAGTTCAAGAATTTTCAACTTTGTTCTTAAATTTTTTTAAGGTTTTCCCAATTATTTTTTAAGAACTTGAACTTGTCATCTCATTTCTGCCTACCTATAGCAATATTCTAAGTTAAATTTGGGCACTAAAATTCTGTTTTATACATTTTCCATAGAACCAATGAAGGTCTTTTTTTTTCCTTTGGAAAACAAATGGGGTTTTGAGGTGGATGGGATGAATAGATACCCAATGGTATTAGGTTATTAAAATAGATCGATGAAGTTGCAGAGAAATCTCCACAACAACAATTAAAGGTAACACGACAATGAGTGCAGTCATAACCTCATGAGAGTCGCTCACAAAGTGACAGACCATCATCTTCATCATGAACGGCAGTGACGAGCTGCCATGACTACCCACTGAGTTCATCAGCTCCCAACAGTGGGTGTAGATAAGCATATAATAATCTTCCCAAAAACTTGGGCAAACCATTATACACAATCTGCGTCCTGAGTTTCTGTTGCCTTTCCGGAAGCAATGGGAAGACTCAGACGTGATGTTGGCTAGCACTCAAGAGACATTGCTAATCAAAAAAGTCAACAGTGTCCTCATTCAAGCTGCAACAAGCTTCTGAAGGAAAGAGCTTTTATTTCATTTTAGCATGTCCCTGTATATGCAAGCATCTATGCCTAAAAGACATAGAGGCCTATTTATAGGGTAGTGGTTGGGGCCTCCTGCACCCTGAACATATCCTTTAAGCACACCACTGGTGACTACTTGGATGCAGAACATCCGCTAAAGCCACTAGAAAAAAGATCGATGAAGTTGCAGAGAAATCTCCACAACAAAAATTAAAGGTAACACGACAATGAGTGCAGTCATAACCTCATGAGAGTCGCTCACAAAGTGACAGACCATCTCACCTTAGGTTATTAAAATATAATAATAATAAGATTAAAGTAAAGGATCTAAGTTGTGAATGTATGAGTTATTGATATTTTGAAAAGAGAAAAAACCAATTCTGAACAAATCTTCGAATCTTTTCACAATCACTAATTTTGATTTTTTAATATTTATCTACCCTTAATTTAAAAACCGTCCAACATTGGAAAAAACACCACATTCACAAAATCTCATCTTAGCCCACCTCTTATCAAAATGTCTTACTCACATTTTATGTTCAATTTTGAGAATTATTCATCACTATTTCAGATTCTAATAATTTATGCTTTGAATTGATAAGCTGGAACTTGAACAATGTGTCAGATGGACCAAATGAATAGCCACCATTCCATAGTCTCTTCCCCTGAGGGCAGAGCAAACAAAATTTGGGCATTGGGCTGATTCATGCACCTTATTGTGGTGGGATTGGCTACAAAGGGGAACATTCAGAAGCACAGTTTGTGCACCAGATCTTTACTCCGGATGCTTACTATTGTCCCCGTCTGTCCTGGTCTGTTCTCTTCTCTTCAACATGGCCAAGGTTTACTCAGGTCTTCACTCCGAGTATGTGCAAATAGCACCCTCCCCACTCCTCTGTAGTGGTCTGCTCTCCTCCTCTGTCCTGGTCTGTTCTCTTCTCTTCAACATGGCCAAGGTTTACTCAGGTCTTCACTCCAAGTGCCTGCAAATAGCACCCTTCCCACTCCTCTGTAGTGGTCTGCTCTCCTCCTCTGTCCTGGTCTGTTCTCTTCTCTTCAACATGGCCAAGGTGTACTCAGGTCTTCACTCCAAGTGCCTGCAAATAGCATCCTCCCCACTCCTCTGTAGTGGTCTGCTCTCCTCCTCTGTTCAACTTGGCCATCATATCAACGTCTTCTATGGCTGACCAGATGGGTGGTCCGTGAAATACTGGATGCATTGTGGGCAACTTGAATATCAGTACCAGAACAGAATGCCCAAACAAGAGACTAGAATATTGCAGAGAACACAAGGCCAAAGCCTCAAGTCCTGTCTACAATATAAAATTCACCAATTATAGATAGGATTTGCAGGAATTCAGATCCAAGGACATTTCTGTTGACCCAAGCCAGTAAGCAAGCTTTCACAGATTAGTACATAGAAAGACCATGTCAGAATGCCAAAAGGGCTTTCTGAAACTTGCCCTTCTTCCATGAACTGTATTGTTTCTTGCCCAGTAAAGCTACTTTCAATTGGAAAAAATGACCTCCCCTGATAATACAGATATTATCAAAGAGTATCAAGACAGTGGTGATCAACTCTACAATTTCATGGTTAAATTTGGTCAAACATATCCACAAACAACACTAGCAGGATAGACACCATCACTACAACAGCTCCTCAATTGTGTACATCTTGCCAATACACCTTCCTTGTGGAGGACTTTGGACAGACTAGGAGTTGAGAAAAACAACTGCCTGTGAGTTCTCTCCCTTGAAAGGCACACACCATTCTGCATTAAGAATGATCTAGAAAACAGATTTCAGCTTCTTGGAAAATTGCAACACCCTCATTGAGAGGGTCAACACAGTATATTCAACATCCTCACCTCACAAAAATCTGACCAGGAGCACTCTCAGGACAACCAAACTATCGAAACTGTCAGTACTGATCTCTTGTGTGCGTTCACCACCAGTCAGCCTGAGATAGTTGTCCTTCAACTATGCTGGCATGCTCCCATTGTCCAAACCCTTATGGAAAAGTCTACACCTCGCAAATGAGGTAATTCCCCCCACATTCCCCACAAGCCACACTTACAACTTGCTCATGTAAGTACATGCTGTTCTGCTGACTTGCTTCCAAGAAGGTAATACTTTAGCAACTAACTTCATACAAGTCTGCACGCGCCTTAGCCTAGCTGGGTACTTGAATTAAGATATGTCCCCAGAACAGCTTCAGATGTGGGCCTTGCAAACAGGGCAGACAGCCTGACGATGCAACCACTTGTCTATACACTGTGCCACACCCACCACAATGAAAGTCAGAATCCAACCTTGCTAATCAGCTGAACATCCACAACCTTCATTTGAATGTGACATAATTTCTACCAATATTTATAGTACAGTCATTGGGAATCTCTAATCAAAATCCAAAACAAATCCAACCCTGCTAATTATCTAAAACCCAAACTTTTAAACTGTGACAAATTGTCTGTGGTGTTCCTACAACAGGCATCTGTCTTACAAAATTCAAAAAAAAAACACACAACCCAATTTGTAACTGATTAGTACAATATCAGTGAAACTGAGTCCCCCAATCTGGTGAAGTAGAAGCATCTCAGAGAAACCTGCTTATGGAAAGCATGCATGCATGGCAGGCGGCGAACCACATCTCCAGCTGCTGGTACTTCCAGACATATGGAACAGCTCTCATCACACACATCTGTGGGCTGTGTCAAGTCATGCAAACACAACTTTAGTGCAACAATCTGTACAGATAATCCATCTAAACCAAGAGCCCTCACAACCCTAGCATAGTTGACAAGCAGCAATTGGCAATTAGAATCATGTCAAGGAAATGCAGATTATAAGAAATCCTCAAAGAACACCAAGTGGAAAGTTATCCAACCCAGGGTGGAACAAAGACAGGAATAGGGGAGATGCTTACTGCAATTGTTGTGACTGGCAATAACCCTATGCTCTCTTGAGATGCACCACGGTGTGCATCATTGTCTGTATCTAATGCCAGCAACATTTCGTAATCATTTCTGTGATGCAACAGTCAAGATAACCATAAAGTGTCAATGTCAAATTGCCCACATGATGAAACACGAAATCACAATGGAAGGTCATTTCCCCAACTGAAAAAGGCCCACTGTGGTGCCAATCTTAAAAAATTTCAGTGTAAATATTTCAAACTGACCACAACTCTTGCCAAATACTTTATATGCAAATATTTCCACCTGAGTGTCCAAGTCTTTCTATGAGGTTGCAAAGAAAACACCACAATAACACTTCAAAGGTAAGCATTATGTCAGTTCCAGCATACCAATAATATACACCACAAGAATGAATCATAACCTTACAAGTGTCTCACAAAATATCACCTTCAAGAGGACCATGCAGACTGAGTACCAATGCAATTTTTCAGAAATACTGTGAGACATTCATGATGGATCCGTGACTGAGCAACAAGGGTGATGAATAGGTGAGAATAAGCTGACATACTCATTAAAATCTCTGTCAAGATGTGCGAGCTGTAAACCCACAGGGAGTTGCTGCTGGAAAGCGTCCAATGCTGCATACCTCTGTACTCACACCAGTATAACAATATGCAAATTAACAAGAACTGTTCAAACACTATTTGAAACATGTCATTTATAACAAGCTGGATTGACAGAAACATTTGGTCACAGGCACTCATGATTCCAGCCTATTATACACAGTTCTGTAAAATTCAGGGCCAGGCACCTCTAAAACAGAACAAAATGGAAAGAAGGTTCCCAAGTAAAGCAGCAAAAAACCCATATGGTAGACGGAACACAGGAGAAATAAGTATACCATTTGCAGGGCCATGGCTAATTGAGCCCTTGTTTGCTCTACATTTATTGAAGCTGAAAATGCAGGATACAAACTTCTTGTGCGGGATAGTCCAGCACTGCGGCCATATACAGGCAAGCGTGCTACCCTGGAGGTTGATGCAGAGAAATCTGACTGTTCATTTTGGGCCTGTGTCAATCCAGTTCGCCAAGCCCTTCGCGCTTCCCTTTGATTCCCCATTTCTGCCAAGAATTCCTACACAGGATATATACATAAGTCACTTTTAGTGTATTTAAATAATTTATATGGACCTAGCAACCTAAAAACAAGCAATGGATAGAGTGGTTACAATGCTCAAAATGGAATTTCTGGCCAGTGGGAACCCTCCAGATGTTCATGTCACACCAACAAACATGGCATAAATACACTGTAAAAATAAAACAATACCAACTAACCTGCATCTCAGAAGCACCAGGGTACATGATCGGAAGTCTTCGCCCATGCAGATTCTCTTCCTCTTGCAACATTCTTGCCAAAACCTCATCATCCTAATGACCCCACCAACACAGAATCCCAATCATCATGCATCCTGTTTCTGAGTCTCTGATCTAACAGCTATTCTATTCAAGCATAGAAAAATCACTCTCACCCAGTCAAACCACAGCAAAAGCAGGATGCTTGGAGATTCTACATCCATTACTTAGAGTACTTGGGCTGTTACACTATAAATTCAACACAGAACACAAACATTTAATACGCTGGCCAAGCAACAGTCAAACCCCCCAAGTCCCATCTTTCCATCTACAACCTGAATAAATGCAATGCGTACCGGTGATTGATCTGCTACTACTGCTTCAGACACAAAGGAGTCCTGCAGCTCTCGAGCTAGCCTTTCATCTTCAGCCAACTGGCGTGATCTTTCAGTATCTGCATCATCATCATCCAAGGCAATCCTGGTCTCAGGTTTACAAGAATCTACCGTAGTTGGGTTTGGGTCATCCAGCTCCATGGACAAAGCCAGTTCCAGGTCCCCACTCTCTTCCCCCCTCACAGATCCCACCTGCCTACACAAACCTCTCCATAACTCTGAGAACCCAAGACCTGAGGTTGTAGTCAAAAACCAATTCCTACCTGATTGAGAACCATCTTCTTGCACTGGTAGATCATTTGAGTATTCAGGCTCCAATGAGCTACTATTTCTTGAAGCACCGGTGTTTACTCTCTGATTGCTCTGTAGATTGTATGGCTCTGCAAGAGCTTGCACTGAATTCCCATCCCATGGGATACTCTGACTAATGTCATTCCGAAGTGGATAGTCTTCTTCCAAGTCAATTGGTTCCTGAGGATTAACCCTGCTCCTGGCCCGTTGGGCATATCCATAGAGGTGACGCTGATTAGATCTCCTTGGAACAGAGACTCCAGAATGTTGTGAAGGCCCTGGCTCTCCACTGTGGTCATGTGGAAATGAAGACAACATCTCTAGCTGGCTCCTGCCATCATCACTAGCAAGATCTATCACATCTTGAGATACCTCCCTTCCTGAGCCCAGATGAAGCTCTCTTCCAGAAAAGACCCCTGAAGAAGAATTCGGCACATCACTGCCTTGAATGAACAAGCCTGCAAAGTGTCCAAGTTTATTACTATTACTGTACTGTGCCATTGCTGATGACCCCAGAGCCTGTGAGCTGGAGCCATACCATAATCTTGGATTTCTTGGAGCACTAGTCCTGGCAGACCTGGTACTGTGTCCACCCATGAGTAGTTCCTCAGATCCCTCTGTTTGATATCCATTAAGAGCATGTTCAGGAGATGTTACCCTCCCCGCTGGTTCGTTATGCAGAAGTCTTGCATGTCCACTGTGCCCAGTTACCAACAAACCACTTGATCAGAATTGGCCCTGAATATCTGAAAAATGACTCACTTGAATGCAACTGTCACAGTTATCTGAATATCTTGGACAATGCAGAACCTACTAACATGCCAGATACAAGACATCCTTCTTTACAAAGCATATTATTGAATCAAGTGTGGACTGATCACAAGCATATAAAAGAATGCCATCTTCCTGGGCACAGTTTGGAGCATCCAATGACTAACATAGAGGACAAGAGTGGTGTGCCAGCCAAACAAAGAAAGAGGAGAGGTTGAGAAATCAAAGGACTGCAACAGAAGGGGAGAAGATCTGTCAGCATTAGACCTTGAGAGATCTGAGAACTTTCAACTGCCCCCCAGGGAGTTTTAGAGAACCCAACTTATGTTATGTGAGGGAAAATCACCTTCCTGCAACCCAAAGGTGATTGACCACCAGCAGGACAGCTTTATAGAAGGAGCTTAATCACTTAAAAACTTCTGGGAGAGAAGAGGAACTGACCCCATTTATGCATCTCAGCTTCATGGGGATTTTATGGAACTTCCAAGCAACACAAAGGAAGACAAGGGTCACATTTTGCTTTAACCTTGTTAGCAGCATTAAAAGACCTGAAGACTTAAAGCTTCAGACCTTTTCTCCATAACATAGGAGTAGGTTTATAAACTCTGGGCAACTTCTCACTACTTGACTTACCTTCAAGGTTATAGCCTTAAAAAAAGAAAGAATAAACAATACTCATCCATTCTCGTTCTACTGGAGTGGCAGCAAGATTCAACATTCAACCCACAAAACCCACTTCTCCTCTTGGTTTTCAGAATCCATAAATATCATCTTCATGAGAATTTCTCAATACTTAAAATTTAAGGCAACCTGAAAAGAATTTGGATACAAGCATGTAATAAGGAAGATCTGACAAAAAAACCAGACACTGTCAGCAACCATGAAAAAGAGGAAACCCCACCCCGAAGAGAAAACCAGACCACAAAACAGAATTAATGAGCAGGTTGAACAAAAGTGTCAGTCATACATATGCATGTTCAGGGAAGACACAAAAGGAATGGAAATACTGTTTGCCTGAGGCAGCATACAAAGGAGCTGGTGAGCAACTCAATTGCTTCTGATATAATCCATGTAAGTACTCATACCTTCGTATTCCATGAGTGTCAGGAGATGGTGAAGACAAATCCACCACCTCCTGCATAGCACTTGCTGCATTAGAAAGGGAAAGATCTCCAGCATGCTCTTTAAGCCGCTTCCTTCGGCCCATGTCTGCAGTCTTATCAACACTGGTAGCGTGCTCCAATGGACGACTCCAAGCATTGTTCAATGTCAAACTTGTCAAACCAACCGCTGGTTGCAGAATCTCTTCCTCCGAGCCAGCTGCTACAGCTTGAGGCTGGTGAATGAGGGGCCCTTGAGGGTCAGAAGATTCACCCACTGCAATGTGCATTTCAACTTGTTTCCTCTTTTTCTTTTCTCTCAAACTGTGGAGTTTCTTATCATCAACTGGAAAACCAGAGACATCTCCTGAAGAAGCCACTGCATCATTTCCGATATGCTGCTGCTCTGCAAGCAAGACACCACTCTGTCCAGATATCCTGCTATTATTAAGTGATGGCAGTAACAGTCGAGTGCGAGGTGTTTCACACTTCTCAATCTCTGTTCCATTCTCTTCTGGTAACCGGTACTCAGCAGAGCTGCTACCAGCAACACTCAACTCCTTGCCAAGCCTGCTGACATAAGAGTTTCCATCTATGTTCTCTCTGTCTATTGATGAAGCTGCATGGGAAAACTTTTGTTTGTCTGAACCAGGAATCCAAGACCTAGTTCTCTGCCTTCCTGAATCATCACCGCTATCACTGCTGTCATGTGACTGTGCTCTCTCTTTCCCTGTATACAACCGAAGACCCATCCCAACCTTTTGGACAATCTCTGCTCCAGCCGCTTCTGAAGAGTTCCCAGGTGGCCGAATCTCTCCCTGATCCATGGTCACAGGCCTTTCACCTTCTTCACCTTCCTGTTCGGTTATCACAGCTGCTGGCACATTGCTTGAGCCACTTGCTAATCCAAGCTCCAAATCTGCATCTGGTTTGCACAAAAGCAGCATAGAAAGGTAAGATGCAACAATCGGACGGCATCATCATTGAGCAAAGAATCAGAGAGCAGCACATGTCCTGAAGAAGAAGAAGTGCACCTCTTCTCATTCAGTTCTAATTTAAAGCTCCTGAATCACCAGGACCTCCAAGAATTGAATCTGAGGGACCACAATTTCCTTGGCATTCTTCCTAATCAGGGTTGCCATATCCTCTGAGATTCAGACATACATAGATGGAGAGACTTACAACTGTGCATGCAAAAAAGCATCAAAGGGTTCTTACCATGTGTCCTGTGCAACCAAGCTTTCTTCCTGCTTCTTCTTCTTCCTTCTTCACCGTCCACCATCACAACAGAGCTTGTTTGCGCAGCGGGCACACCGTTGTTGGAATCGAGGTCGAGGCCAGCTTTACCATGGTAAAGACGACGGGAACTTTGCTCGATCTGACGCCCCGACAAAGAGAGACGAGTGGGGTTTGTACTTACAGAAAGTTTTCCCTTGTCCGCTGCTGCTGGTGGAACTCTCTCCTCCTCCATCCCATGATGATGATGATGACCAGCACCACCAGCAGCATCATACTTGTTTCCCACCTCCATTCCCCGGTTGTTCTGCCTCGATGCAGCGGCAGGTCCTCCTCCTCCTCCTCCGCGTCGAGGCAGAAATCCCTTCAACGGCAGTTCCACTTCCACAGGTCCACCACTACCCTCTTTCCCGGTGGAAGCCTTCATTTCCTCGCTGGCTGGCTGGTCGACTGACGCACAAATCTCCAACACGACCAGTGCTAACCCTCGACAGACAGACACAAGATTATTGCTGCTGCTTCAGAGAAAGCAACTTGCCAAACCCTACCCACCTACCTACGCAACAAAATGCGGGCAGGCGGGAGTGCAGCGCGGCTGAGCAATACACCTACCTAGCAGCAAGAAATACAAAACACAAAAGGCCGCGGCACTTGCTCTACTACAATCTGCTGACTACCACAAAAAAATCCGCCCTCTTCTCGCACAGTGTGTTGTTGCGCACAGCGAGCGAACAAGCAAACGGCAATCAGATTGCCACCTATTCTTTAGTCTGCTCCGCACCAGAAAAGCGAGCAAACGAGCGAGCCACCTCCTCGTGTCGCGCCTCCTCGTCGTCGGCAGACCTACCTCTCTCGCTCTCTCTCCCCCTCTGTGCGGCAGGCGCACCTTCCGAAGCTCCTCTTCTTTCTTCGCTTCCCTTCCCTTTCGTTTCCTTTCCTTCGTTCCTTCCCTGGCAGTGTGACTCAACTTCCGGCTACGTTTCCTGGTCCATTCTCGTCCGTTGCGAACGAACTCCGTCGACAGCCATGGATTGCGTGCGTCGTCACCCTGCTTTCTTTCATCTCCGCCGATCCATCTGCACGACACGAGAAACCAACATGAGAGCTTTCCATCCACCGCAATTGCATCACATCATCACCCGCACAAGAAACTTCTTCCATCCGCCCGCCCGCCCCGGCCCCACCAGTCGAACCATCTGCCGGTCCAGGGCGAAGTTCGCCGCCCGAGAGAGAGTCGCCACAGCACAACAGTAGTGGGATTTGGAAGAAGAAGAAGAAGAAGGGACGACAAGGAAGGAGCGGCATGCAGGGGGCTTCTTCGATGCTGCCGTCGCCTATGCGCGCGGGGACATCCTCATCTGCTGCTTCAACGTCTGCTGCTGCTGCTGCTGCTGCAGCAGCAGCAGGTATGGCACCTCCGGATGACTGTGCGCTCCTGGATCGCTTGGCCGAAGATCTAACCTCCACTCTGGACCGCAAGGCCGAGACTGAGCAAGGTGCGCGAGCGAGCTCGCACGCACGCATGCATTTGTTCCCACACATTTCTTGTGTTCCTTCTTGAGCATCTAAGACCTTCCTTGTTCCTTGTGTAATTTTTCTTCCTTCCCGAGCATCCAACACATTATGTTTCTTATGAGGAAAACTTGTTGTTGTTGCTGTCGTTCTTCTTCTTCTTCTTGAGTAATGTATATCGAACAGATATTGTTTCTTCCTGTGGTTTTTCTTCTCCAGCATCCAACACATAGTGTGTTTCTTTTTCTTTCTGTTTCCTTCTCAAGCATCCAAGACATAATTCTTCATGTCAGCCACAAACCGGTTTCAACATCCCAAAGGGATGAATGCACATATAATTATTGACTGAGGAACTTGATTTTGCTGCACAGCATTGATGGAGGATTTATTAGCATCCCTGAGGAGAGAGAAGCAAAAATTGGAGGCAGATGCATGGCGGTATGCAGCCAAACGATCGCAGCTCAACCTCACCTCATGAATCCACAAAAGTCCAAAACTACCTGTCTGGCTTGCAACAGCCCTCTCTCAAGGTAGGATCATCTTGTGTTGCTTTGAGAACATGATTTGCTTTGCAAATGGTTGTCACTGAGCAAGGGTGGGGATGGATGCACCCCACCAAAATCCTGTCTTTGATGGTTTTTTTGCTGTATACAAATATGTACCAGGACATTTTGGGATGATGTAATGCAATCTGCTTCTAATCCTTGCTAGTATTATGATCATGGCAAGGAATGAATAATATTGAAGAGAATCATGATTTGTGATGATTACCAAGTATTGGTGTATTGTAACAAAAGAAGAATAGGAGTGTTTTGCGTTATTAGGGTTAAGACTTTTGCAGGGTCACTAGACTTGTTCAAGAGCAGTGACAGATATTGGTGTGTTTTTACAGTAGATCATCTCTTCTCAACAAAAAATTTCATTTGGGTGAACAATTGAAATAATGTATCGGGTTTTTGGTGGGTTTGCTAGCCCTATTCATAAGTTCTAGGGTTTATGATTGTGACTTGGAAAACACAAATATTTGTTATGAATGTGTGATGATTTAGCTAACACCAAGTAATGTTTGTTTTATACCTACAAAAGATGGGAAGTGAAGTTTTGGTGTGTTGTTATACGGTATATTATAAAATCAAATTGCCTTCAATCAAATAGCCTATGACAAATTTTGACCCAAAAGTTTACAATTGGACATACAAGCATCTCCTGGTTACACCCATGCCAACAACCATTGGGTTTTTCTGTGAGCATTGCTCACTTCAGTTGTAAAAGTTGTTTTCTTACCCTCTTTTTTACTATCTTATATTATTGGTGTGAACAAAAAATATCTCCAATGCCATGGTACTCAAATTGCTATGGTGTAACTCAGCAGTTGTTCAACTGAAGAATCTAGGTTTCAAATTGAAGCTACTGGATCTTCTGCAAATTAGTTCTGTAATCTGAGCAGATGACACTTACTTTAGGTTACACTAAGGTGGAAAATGTCAAAATCTTTCGCAAGTGCAAATCTGGTTCATAGCGACATATGACTTTGTCTGTGCTCCTTGAGAGCAGCAAAAAGGCATTATTGAGCCAAAAATGCAAGATGACAATCCAATTGGAGGAAAACTTCCAAATCCAAAAGTTTAAGAGGATTAACCATTGCATGTAACACCCTTCTGAGACCTAGTTGTGTGCACCACTCTTTCCACCATGTCAGATGTTCATTTGCATTACATCCTAACCGATAGTGCTTAACTTGAAGGAGCCTTGACTCCCAGGACCTCGTAATTGGAAGAGGACAAGGTTTTTATGGTCATTTTTTTGTACAGTGTAAAATCTTTGGAGGTTGCCCTTGCAGTAACTCTGCGGACTCAGCATTTTGATGATGAGAACCTTCAGCCTGGGGAGAGGAAAAGCTAGTGTCTTGAGGGAGACCTGAGTAATTTGGTTGCAATGATCCACCTCCATGTCCATGTCCCTAAACCAGTAAACAAAATTGAATGGCAGCCTGAGCTGTCTCAGATGATTCCTGTCCCTCAACTGATTCACCTACTGCATCTTCTAGTTGAGTTTTGATTGTTACTGGCTGAATTGGCAAACCATCTGGCACAGATAGATGTGTGAATGTTATGGCACCTTCATACTAACTTTTAGCATACTCAGATTGTGGGGTCTGTGAGTTGAGTCCAGAAGCTTCAGTTGGTATCAGACTCCCTGATGGACCAGGGGCCTGAGTTGTTACATCAGGTGGCACCTTGATTTCCACCTTATCAACTGTCTCAGCAAGTGGTGGCTTAAAACCTGGGGCCCCAGCTTCATCAGTATCACTGGCCATAGGTGTACTATTGATGGTATTGAGCTTCTGCTGCTCTTCAAAAATCTGCTGTAAGTATTTTCCCTGAGCCTCAATGCGTAGTTGCAAATTGCGTTGGACCTATATCCAAGAGTTGATGTTCAGTTTGTTTCTGACCTCAAAAGGAATCACCTATAGGCTATAAATGTAACATACTTTCATTCCATTAACTCTTTTTATCCCTCTGTTGCAAAGGTCTGAAGGCTTGCAGTTAGCCTCTGGTCTAAAGCCACAAACTAGAGCAACAAAAAGACACATTGTACCTCAAGCTGCTCATGCAGACGCTTCTGCACTTCCATTTGCATACGCAATGCCTCCGTAATTTGAAAACCCCTGGTAAGATTTGCAACACAACATTGCCTTTCAGTGCTGATCTCTACGAAATAGACAACTGGCAAGGAGACAATTCACAGAAGGCAGACCCATGAATGTAGATGCAAGAGATTTATAATATATGCTTAATTCATAGATCTTAGTATCTTATCACACACAAAGTTTAAGGTACAGAAGCCAAAACTCACGATGTTGGTTCCAGAGATGGAAACATGTCTGCTGGGTTCTTCTTGTCAGAAATGCCTCCTGCACCACCTATTATGCACACCAGTCATCAATCACCAAATTTCAACATGTATCACAAAGATAAATGAACACAATTATCACCAAGTTTTCTCACTCAAATTGAGCTTTCTTTTAGCAGAAAGAAAAACCATATTTTCCTGCAAAAGAAAGGATTGAGGTGTGATGACATGGATTGATGTTTCAAGTGTTAATTCATTAATTCACAATCTTATCAATTACTAGTAATACTCGCAACCCATTCTGAATTTTACTGATAGAACTCAGTTTCTCTGGTTAAGTTTGGTGGGGGAAGTAGGGAAGAACATTTCCATGACAGTGCAAGAAAGAAGAGTAATGTACCATCTGATAAAGAGTCAGGAATATACTTTGCCAACCGGTACTTCTGCAGTGTGCAAAAAGAAACACAAAATACAGTCAAAAACTTCAACATCCATCCCTCACATTGTAGACCAATTTTTTTGTGATTTGGTTACAGAAGCATGAGCTTTGTCTACATTTTTGTGCAGGTTGATTAAATGTGGTACAAGAAAAAGAAACCAATCGTTCTGTTACCAATATACCCTGTTGCTTGTATGTAAAACATTGAGCAAATTTTCTCTTCATATTTGCAGGTACTTCCTTGCACAGAAGAACTTTTAAGCAGGCTGGGAGCCTATGAATCTGTAAGGTCATGCTCCTAGCAGGTTCCTTTCAAATTGGGTCAATGTTTTACATAGGGAAAGGCCAGTCCAGAGGGCATTCCTCTGTTTTCAAGCACAAAGAACTTCGACTCCTGCCCCTGTTCCTAGGCCCTCAAACAGAGGAACATCCTCCAGACATACTATCCATTGAAACAAGAATGCGGTCTACATGAATAAAAAAGAAACCCATTTCCTGACCTGTTTTACAGCATGCCTTTTGCAGCATGGTATGGTAATTCTATAGAGTTTTTTAACTTACTTGCAAGTGACTCTTTACATGGTAAATCGTAAGACCTTGCACACCCATGACCTTCAGTACACCTTTTGGAGTCGCACCTGCCATTGGCACAGAGAAGCAGAAATGTTAGGTCAAACAATGATATGAATTTGGTGGAAGAAAAAATTGTATGAATTTGGTGGTCGCAGTGCTGCAAAAAGAGCTGCCAGACATAGTGACTGCCTTATTCAGCGTCCCTCTTACAACTCACACCTACCTACCCCTAGTTTTACGCCAAATACATGGACCATCAGATGGAACTGAACAAACAGCTCAAATGTTCCAAAAATTGACTAAGCATCTACCCTCCCCTGGGTTTTAGACCAAAAACCTGGACCATCAGATGTAACTCATCCAATGGCTCAAACGTTCCAAAAATTGACTATTGTTTGGTAGCCATCTTTGGTCAAGCCCATAGCCTGATGGCATCTCCACTTTTGTAGACACTAAAATACAAGCAGTTGCCAGTCTCTGAAAAAAATGCAACCAAATACTAAAGAGCACAATAAAGGGTATGATTGATAGAAGGGAAACTCACGATCAGGTCCACCCAATTGAGTGACAGCATCGACAAAGCGCTCATGTAGCTCAGGTGTCCAACGGAGGCGCTGCTTAGCAGCAGCAGCAGTTCCTCCAGAAACCCCAGGGCTGCCTGCTGAAAAACTTGGACCTCCAGCTCCAGCTGGAGGTCGTGCCCAAGGTTCAACTGCTTGACCTCCAGGTCTTTGAGGCATTAGACTACTTGACGCTGAGAGCTTTGTTGTTTGATACATTGTTTCTGCATCTCAGGACAACCAACCATCAACCTTTTTCAGAACACTATGCATTTCCACAATATTGTAGTTGAAGTTTGTTGCTTATGTCTCTTATATTGAAGATTTGTCCAAAACAAAGAGCCATACAGGGTATATAAGATTACCAGATCTTTTCTTTTTGGGAGCAATTGTCTTCCCACAACCTCTCTGCTCAGAACCAAAACAAAGTGGGCATTTGCAAGTCCACACTTGATCCTTGGCCGTTCAATAACTCTTCACATGCATTCACCACCTTAACTCCTGCTGTGAGTCTCTGGGTATGAATTCCAGGGTTGTCATTCCCTGCAGAATCATTGGCTTCATACCCAGCATTGCCCAGATATAACTTGTCCTGTTGCCTTATCAATCTTTGCAATTTTCTATCTACCTAAATACTCCCTGCATTACGCTAACAGCCATCATGTTACATTGCAAGAAACACATGCTCTGTCTATAGATCTCCTGAACCTCCAAGCATCAGTGAAGATCCTCATCCAATTTCACAACCGCCACTGAGTGATCCTGGACTCATTTTTAATCCCAATCAGAGACTTCACTAGGATATGGCTCATAGTCCTAAAGTGGAGAGACAGGCAGACAAGGAAATGCAGAGGGCAGTTCCACCAAGTCTGGAGCCTTGCTCAAAGCTGAATTCCATCTCCTTCTCATCTCCCAAGTGATAATAACCACTGCAAAACAATGGACATTTACACTGCAACAGAATCAAGATCCTGTTTGGTCTGTCTCAACCACCAGCTGCTTTACTCTGCACACCACCCGGTGCCTCCTCCCCACCCAAAGCTCCTGCATTAAACCCAAAATGGCTACTCACCTAGTGTATCTCAAGCTTCTTTCTGCCTTCAATCCAAAAGCTTATTAACCCAACCTGATGTGCTGCAGAAGCTTGTACAATCTTTTTCACACACAGAGAGTGTGCAAAAATCCTCTGCCACAAAAAACAGAACAGCTTCTTCCCTTCCAAACAAATGCTGCCTCACCCAAGGCTTCTACCTTCTTCAACAACAACCACTCCCCCCCCCCCAAAAAAAGGAAACCCCTCACAAACCCACACCAGAATGCAAGAATTATCCTTCCAAAACATACACAAAATGGCAAAATAGCAATGGCAACAACAACTGCAAAGCCTGCTATACCCTAAGATGAAAACCCTAAATTTGCATCCCTCAAAAAACAAAGAACTTCTTTTACTCCAAAGCAAGCAACAAAGCATATCACCAAACCAGAACTTGTGATGAACAATTCCCACACCAAGCTGGAATGTATTGTGATATAATGATGATGATGACTCTGAATATGTAAAGACAAAATGGTGCTCTAGTTTTGCAACGGACATTTATAACAACACCTCACAAAACAGATAACCCATTTCCATTACCCAAACAAAAACTGCTCTTGATGCTACTGCTCAAATTCATTACAATAGTAAAAAGAAATACAAACAACCCATTGCACCACTCAAAGAAATACTGCTTGCTGTTCTTCTGTAGCTGCAACCCCAAGAAATATCTTCTGCAAACAAACGCTTATGTAAAAAAGCCTTGGAGCAAAAACAGACACCATCATCATCACCAACAAGAAGCAACGAGCATCATCATCATTAACTTGAAGCAACATCAGCAACCCAACCCAAAAAAAAAACTTGCTTACAACTGTGTCTAAGCTATGTACTAAAAATCATAGCTGCTGGGTTTTCCTCTTCAAAATCTTGGCCATTTTGAAAACCCATTGGGGAGAGAGTTTTGGAAGGAGCTGGGTGGGTTGACTTTGGTCTTTTGTGGGTTCCACTTTTGAAAGCACAAAAGGGAGCAAACAAAGGGAAGAATCATAAAATAGTAGCTGTTGCTGATGATAACCTACCTACACCTCTTTTTTTTAAACCTACCAACCTGCCCCTCTTCTTCTTCTTCTTCTTCTTCTTTTTCTCCCTTGGCTTATGAAATGGTTCATTCACTCACATGAGGTTATTTCCAGTAACCAGAATCCTCTAGCTGGTTGGTTACCTAGTCCAAAACTATAAAGAGTTTATATTAAAATGGAGAAATCTGAGAGAAGAATTGCAAGAGTGAACCAGGCACCCATGAATTCACCACCATTGATGATGGATGGTGGGTGAACAAGACACTTTTTCGGCCTTGCCTTGTGTTTGGATTCATTATAGAGTGAGTATATAGTAGCTTAATGGATTTTGGGCCCCAGGTAATAATAATAATATGTCTATTTTTATAAGAAGGTTTTTTGAAAGCTCATTTTTTTTGGCTTGTGTTGAAACGTGAGATTAGTTATATAGAGTTATAATTTAATATCTTGAAGGATTTTTGGTTTCTTTTAGAGGATTTTTTTGAAGATTATAATTTTTGCATGGGTGAAATATTTGAGTTTTCAACATTCTTCTTTTGCCTGAAGATACCTTTTAATGTAAATGACAAGGCTAGAGTGTGACACACCCCTTGTTTTTCATGGAGTTGTTCTTGTTCCTTAGCTAACCTCCTCGTACATAAGGATTCTAAAAGTGTCTCGAGAGTTCTAAAATTGGGGTTCATCCAACGGGATGGCCTCAAAATGGGAAAAACAGGGTGGTGTGTTTTGTGGGTGCTGAGTCACACCAGCCATCAAGAATCATAGAATAGTTGTTGCTGTCAATTACCTTACCTACCCTTTTTTGTCTAGTTTATCTTCCTATGCTTTTTTTTTAAAATTTTTTTACCAAAATCCTTTCTTTTCTTTTATTTTTCCATTTGGCTTCAGTCTTGTGCCAAAGAGGAGGATTTTTCTCATTGTTGATTTCTTTAGAGTGAGTAACTCAACTCTCCAATGATGTATCAACTCTCCCCATACATGAAGCATCATTGAATGTGTGTGTGTGTATGTGAGGAATTGATGAAACCCTGGCAAATTCCATTAAACAAAGCACCCAACAAGGGGGGAATGAAAGAACGTTGACCCGAGAGGCTCTGTCCTGAAAATAAGGTATTACATTTAATGTTCTCCTATGAACTCAAGTTATATTGGATGAAAGTTTGTTGGCTTTGTGAAAGATCATTAAAAAAACAAATCACATTTGTATTAAAAAATATTTTTTTCTAACCATCTTAGCATTCATTTACATGTTTAGAAATTAAAAGCATAGTTCCATTGTCTTTTTTTAAACAATATAAATGAATACAAAGTTGTGAATAATTATATTGTTTAATAAAATTCAAGTTTTTTAAAACTTGGATAATGTAAACAATTTTTAACAATGAGTTATTTCGATGTTTGAAATAAACATCAATATTGAATGGATATAATTTATATGGAAAAAATTTCATTTTTGTTCTCATTTCCATTTTGAAGTTTGAGAATTTTGTATTTCTTATATTTGTTTTTGTCGCATTTTGGGTTTAGATTTTCATGAAAGGTGTGTTGTTATGATGTTTGATGAGTGAACATGTAGATAGAACAATCATTCAAATTTTTTTTGTCTTGGTATTGATATTTACAAAAAAAAATTGGTCCATGAAAAAAAAATGTAAAAATGCAAATTCAAGCCACAAGGTGCCAACATTTTGGGAGTAATTACTTAGGTGGAAAATGCAAAATTACATGCATATTTTCACAAACATTGCACTTTAAATAAATGGTGACATTAATGGTTTTTTGTTATACATTGGAAGTGTGTTTGGTAATTTGAATGCAATATAAATCAATTTATGAAAATTTGACCAATATGTTTCTATTACACTAGATTTTTTGTTGGTTATTGTATTTAAGAATGTCAACATTAAAATCTCCCATAATGATGATTGGACAATGTTCATGAAATTGTTGAATTATAGTTTGAAAATTGTTTAGGAATGTAAAAATTGTACATGAATGAACTATATACACACATACAATGTATATTGATTTTTGTGTATTAATATTAAAAGTTGTTACTATATATTCTGAACCATCATTAGTTATGATATTGAAGGAATCTAAGTGCATGTGTATGTCATACATCATCATTAACCCATGACCATCATGGATTGAAATATATGAATATTTTGATGAATTTATAATTTTGTGCACATATATTGATGCATGGTGTATTCTTGTTTCTATAATATATAAAATATGAGACATTTAAAGGTTATATCATGATTTATGTTTTCGTAATGTTGGCATAAAAGAAGTTGTATTCAAAGCTTGATTAATTACATGAGAATTATGTAAATTTTAAATTGAAGAATCAATGGTATCCAAGTTGCACTTGTTTACAATCTATTCATTTCTACACATACTCTTAGATCCACATAAAAAATTTCATGTTAGAGAGGAGTTAACAAAAATAATTTTTCTTTTGTTCGAATGTGAGATAATGTTGTATATGTTAACCCATGTTTTTTAACGTTAGTGGGATCAAAAACCAATTCATCTAGTGATAATCCTTGAGAACAATGAATGATTTTTATTTCCGCAAGTTGAAGTGTAAATTAAATCCTTGTTATGATAAATGATTAGGATTTACTAACTATTATATGTTTGATGATAAGTTCAATTGGTGTCCATTTTTATTCAATTTTTTTGTCATAATAATTATTATATTTTTTTCTTGTTAGTGTTCCAATTTTAGAATTTTAAAACATTATCCACATAATGATTTTTTCAAAATATGTTGTTGATGTTTTAAAAATGTCATCAGCTCTATTCACAAAATCATCAAATGTTGCATAGTGTCAAGCACATAAGTCAACCAACATATATTAATTGTAGAATGCAAACCCATAGTTTTACTCGAATCATTTGAAAGTTTGTAAGATGGTGGGCATGATTGATGGTTAATGTCCATTGCTTTGAAAATAAACATGGGACCTAATGTGTTAGTGAACACATTTTCATTGTGTTTTTGCACAAGTTTATTTGTACAAAATAAATATGGAATAGTAAAATCATTGGGTGGTTGTCAATTACAAATTAAATTTATAAATTCAATATCCTTTGAATTTTTTGTTACAATACAAAATGTGTTCATAGTTTGTGTAAATACCATATTAGACTATCACATAACTTTAATTAGTTCATAACATTGGACATATGTTTGCCAAAAATTTGATGCTAATGCATTAACATTATTTTTGATATTTTGAAAAATCCAACTATCTTTCACATGGGGTGCTTAATAAAAATCATTTGTCATGATAACATCAACACCACCAAAAATTTGTTTTGAATGTGTTTAATGGATCTTAGCCTATTATCTATCACATTAAACATTATAGCACCAACAAGTGATTTCATTTATCACAAGTTGTAATTGTTCATATTGACATGTAAACCTATTTAATGAATATGATGATAAGTTTGGTAAATTAAATAAGGATTATTGGAGAGGTATATTTAGTGTTGAATGTATTATTAAACCGTCAATATTGAAAGCAATTTTAATGTTGATGTCATTAGTAAAGCCTTGGTTTTTATTAAATCGAAATATATGTCTCTATTGTATGATTGTAATAATCCTTGAATTATGAGTTTCAATGTAAAAGTTTTACCCCATGTCGAAAATAAACATATAAATGTATTAATGTATAATTGATTTCTATGCATAACATCATCAAATATTAATCTTTGTTCTTCATTTAATTGTCTAAGTAAACTAGGATATTCAAAATCTTCCATCATCATGGAATATGATGATTTTGTGAAATTTTCATCTTCTAGAAATTGTGATCTTTGGTTTGATCCATTACATGACTAAATAACAAAGTTAAATCGTAAATCATAGTGTTCAATATTGATTGTGTTTATTACAAGAATCGTATGACATGGATCGTTTACTTCATTATCTATATTGTTAATCCAAATGTTAATTAAATGTAATGGTTTTGATTTTGAATTTATTGAATCATTCATTTGTTTTATATTTGGATATGGCATTTGGTGGTTGAAAATATATTTAATTAATTAAAATGTCATCATGTTGTTAATAGTATGCATCATGTTAGGTTACATTATTTCCAAGTTGGGAGTTTTTTGAATTTCAAAATGGTGATTACAATAAAATTTGTTCTCTCGATTAATTTTCAATATCTTTTTATATTTATTATAATTTACAAACCTAATAATTTTGGGTTTGCAGTCTTTTGAAATTTTATTTCTTTTAATGTTATAAAAAAAATTATATTTTGTTAATGACAACGATTCATATTGATTAGGACAATTGATATATTTGTTTATGACCAATGAACACATTATATCAGTTGAATTTAATTCCAATTCATTTAATGCAACTTGTGATTTTAACACAAAAACACATTCTTCAAAAGGAGAAGTATTTATGAATTGAAATGCTCAAGATTAATGATAAAATGGTAACGAAAGCACAAGGTAAACAACCATTTGTTGGGCATTAAGAAAAACATTACCTAACTTTTGTGTTTTTGAATTTGCATCTATATTATTTGCAATGCATTTTTTTATGATAAAATGTAATTTTGATGTTGTTGAATTTTTTTTCATATATGATGTGCAATATGTTGCAATTACATAAGATAAATTGAATATTTGTTTTGCAAACCACAAATGAACAAGTATATTAAATGCATTAGTTTTATGTTTTTAGGAGTTTGTTTTTTTAAAATGTGCAATTTTGTTAATTTACTTATCAAACTTAATATATATGTATTTTTATCAAGGTTTAAAAATTTTAGATACTCAAAAAATGACATACCATCATTTTTTTAAAATCTTTTAAATAATGAATATTTTGTTTGCTTGTGTTTGAAGGTATTCTTCTAAAAATGTATAATTTTCATTTATTTGAAGATGTTTTTTTTAAAATTGTTTCACTCATAAGAAGCAATGGATAATGAAATCTACCAAAAACATGGGTTTTTTTTTACATGTAGTTGTGTGTTGATGTTGTCGTGCATTTTGTAATAGGTTTGGTAACAATGATACATCATAAGAAATATACATGTCTACAAACTTTTCAATTTCTTCATTTGTGTGCATTCCATACATAGGTGCATTTTTTATCTATAAAAGTCCATGGTCATGTTCGCTCCCACGATTTTGAAATTTAGTAATGAAAAAATCAGAAATATACCCAAAAAAAAAATGATCTTTTGTGATAGGTTTGTGAAAAAAAAATGTTCCATGATTATAATATCTTGCACATGTGATAGGGTCAATTGATATCAATTCTACTATATGAATAGATTGGAGGTCTTTTATTTTATTGGGGAAATTTAATCTTGAAGCATGTAATATGTGTAAAGTTTTAATGAGAGGATCCCATAATCTTTAAACAAATATAAAAGTGACATAGAATGTTGGAGGACCAAATTGTTGAATCATTACAAAATGTTTTTTTGCAACCTTTCAAAATAATTAAATGAATCATGTAAACCTTCCAAATCACGATAACCTAAGTATGATTTGAAGATATTATCTAAATTTAGTTTATCTCCTACTTAATAAGCTTTTTAAGTTCTACCACATAGTTTTCCTTTTCATATTTAGACCCAACCAGAACCTATAAATTTTTAGATGGAAATTTTAACAACTTAAAAAAAAGGTTTAAAATATTTGTTGAAAAATCCCCATATTTATGAAGTAATTCCCATTGAGGTATTTGTTGATATAAAAAACCTTCAGAAAATTGTCATGGTTGCCCATAAAACAATGTTGGAAATTTTGGTTCTTCTGAATGTTTATCTTTAAATAAACCTAAAGGGTGAAAATATTGATTTGGGGCAATGAATATATAGTATTTTCATAATCCATTATTTTTTTAACATCTAAAAATTTATGTATCATTAAATATGTTGGTGTACAAAGTAATTTTTCATTGTTAAAATCAAAATGATCAAATGATGCATTATTATAAATAGGAATTTGAGATTCTAAATTCATATGCAAAGTAAAAAAACTTGCCCATTGATGATGAAATGATAACACTCAAAATATTTGTATAATGGTGTTTCAATTAAATTTTGTAAAACGACCATCACCATATTTGGACGAACATTTCCTTACATATAAGGTGATTTGTATCCTATATATTGTTTTAAAAAATACCTATTGTTGCACCATCATGTGGTAAACATGGTAGTATTGATTGAATTTGAACCACATTTGCAGGGACATTAATAACATTACCATGCATCTTATATTGCCCATACCCTTGGAGTTTATAAATTTGAACAAAAATAATATGTGGTGAAATAAGACATTATTCTAATTGTGTTAATTTTTTAAATGATGGAATAATTTTGTTTTTTGAAATTTTATTTGGTACTTGATATAAGGGTAATTTATTTTCACTAATATTATGTAAACAACTTGTACATATGTATGATGCTGAACTAGGTTCTATTTGAATTTAAAAGTATATAGAAAGTTGTTTTAACCACTACAACAAAAAGGGGCATATTGCGATCCAAATATCCTCGCAAACAACAAAGAAATCAGATTCCGAAAACCCGCAGTTCCGAACACGAATTCGTCGCAAACTCTTAAGCCTTTGCGAAACCCACACCTTCGCACCCGTACAATCGCAAGCTCTTCGCAACTCCCGAAACTAAACCCATCGCAACACATTTCCGATTATAATGTCTTCTATACACGATTTGCGATTCACAGTACATCGAAAATAATTGAAAACAAATCCAACATCGCAAAGACTTAGCGAATTGACT
>Ga0209208_10000522_pt1 | contig 50443 bp, 46 predicted proteins | sample S1TSphfallax_3_FD_187694 | JGI IMG/M metagenome (GOLD analysis project Ga0209208, IMG submission 187694) | Host-associated microbial communities from peat moss isolated from Minnesota, USA - S1T2_Fd - Sphagnum fallax MG (SPAdes) (version 2) | ecosystem: Host-associated > Plants > Peat moss >... | reverse complement strand
TACTGGTGGAGATGCTCTTAGTAAATCTTTTTGAAATAAGTGTGTCGTGCAGGGGTGCATTTCCCTTCTTTAAATTATTTTAAAAATAAGGGTGTTGACAGTTAACCCAGGGGAAGTCTGACATGCTCTGCCAACCTGACAAGTGTCTTACACTCTGCCAGTGTATGCTGGCACAGCGTCGTGGAGATTCACCGGACATTCCCGGTATACGTACACTCAAAACACAAAAGAAATCTTTCAAAAATTCTTTACAATCACCGAAATCAAGTTCTAGTGGGCTGAAAAACACTAAATCCATTGCACTAACCAGGGAGATTTTTTTTGAAATTTGTGAAGCCAAACTGGCGAAATAGCCAAATTTAGTTGTAGATCAGAGATGAAAATAGAAAATTTTAAGAATCCTGCTATATTTTGCTGACCTGCTGGAACTATTGTCTAAATTTGGTGGTTAAAAAACAAATTCCTCAAAATCTGCCTGGCAACTTTGGCACATTGTCTCACAAAAAGTGGCAAGTGGTGAAAATTCGCCAAAAATAAACACTAACACTTACACCATTAATTCTCATTTGCTGACACAAAGTTTGTTGATCGAAAACATTTCGATAAATCCACATAAAGCGATAGGAAAAAATACCCTCTATATTTGTGTATTTTGAGCTTAAGTTGCTCCCAAAGGAACACCCATGTTTTTGAAGGAGCAAGGCTTAAGTTGACCTAGGAGCCATTATGTTTTTGAGGGAGGAAAAACCTTTTTTTATCTTTGAGGACATGATAGTTATTCCATAGGTTAACTTCAGATCTTATTTTTCAGGGACATGATTGTTCCTCAGGAGAAAAAGGTTTAAGTTATTTCATGGGCAATTTAAGTTCATTTTTCTCAAGCACATGATTATTATTATTTTTTAAAGGGGTTTAAATTGTTTTCTAAGGCAACTTAAAGTCCTTCCCCGAGGAATGATGAACTTTTCTTGGGGAAAGACCTAAGTTCCCTGGGAAATTATATGTTTTGAATTTTTTTACAATTGTAACATTTCATGTTCATTTTTATATAAGCTTGTGAACTATCATTGGAAAGGTCTCAAAGAAAAATATAACTTTGTAGTTGAAGGCATTTCAATCAAAATTCATATGCAAAAGTTACGATCACACAAAGTTTGAAAAACATTTATTCTTTGAAGAAAATGGTTTCTCCCAAGAAAACATGGTTTAAAAATTCCCCCAAGCACATCATTGGCCTTGAGGAGAAATGGGCCTAAGTTGTTCCAAGGAACAACCATGATGCACTCCCAACCTCTTTGATAGATTCAGATATGAGTTTAAAGTGAACACAGCGAAAGAGCAAGGAGTTGGGGGCATGCTCCCTAGTTCGCAACATGTTGGGGGTAGAAGGGCGTGCTAGAGCTCCGGGATGAAACTAGGAAGATTGATAAGCACTTAATCATTCACACAGACCTGCACAAAACCAAATAACAAGTTGGTTAATGTAGAGTTGAAGCACTTTTGGTGCCAAGATGAACCACAGGCAACTTGGACTCACAAGACTCACCACAGCCTGGACTTGGGGGAAACCACCAACTTCCCTTGTATAATATATTTTGTGCCTCTCCACAAGGCCCACATCCAAATGACATTTTATACCGGGACTTTCAAAGTTGGAACTCTCGTAACTTTGGGGCCCCATAATTTTGCATATAGACCTCCGATTGAGATGAAGTCTGAAGCAAAGTTGTAGCCCTCTTTGAAAGTTTTCCAAAGATATATTTCATGTCACCTACATGCATAGAAATCGGGTTGATTCCCGACTCTTAGTGGTCGGGAGTCAAATTGCCAATTTGACTTTCAACCTTTCTTTTGGCCATAACTTGTGTTTCAGATGTTCAAATGGGTCATACGAGCTCATTTTAGACATCTACATTTCAATAACTTTCCAATGATATTAAAAACTCTTCAATTCATTGATTTTTGGCTTTTGCGATCGCTTTCTGAACATTCAGGAGCCCATCAGGACTCCAACTCACAAGGTGGAAGCTCCCTTGGGAATGTGAGGGTTCATTCCCTCACACTTTCTTTCACTCACGGGCTTCCTTTCTTGGCCCTCAACCTTGCAAGCCCTTGCCTTGGTTGCGACCCCAAGGCTAAGGTTGTGACAAATCATGTTCCCCTAAGAAAAAATGTTTTAAGTTGTCCTAAGAATACCCATGTTCTTTGAGAGTAAATGTGTCGCAAAGTTTGTGTGATCATAACATTTGTATATGAGTTTTAATTCAAATGTTTCCAACTACAAAGTTGTATCTCTTCTTGAGACCTTTCCAAAAATAGGTTACAAGCCTGAAATGGTAGTGATTGTAAAAATATTTAAAACATATGTTTTTTCAAAGAACTTAAGCATGTCCTTAAGGAAAGTACATTGTTCCCTAGAGAAAGTGCCTTTTTCCTTAGGGAACATGGGCCCTTCCTTAAGGAAAATTCATTGCCCCCTTAAAAAATTGCCTTTTTCCCAAGGGAACTTTTCTTATTCCGTAAGGAACTTGTTTGGGACTAGTGTTTAATCTTCTTTTCTAAAGGGAAGTTACTTTTTAAAAGCAACTAACTTTTAAAAATATTTAAATGTTTTATAATTTTTTCATCAATTTCATTTGTTGGCAAAAATAAATAAGAAAAGGATTGAACCTTATACCTTTAAGTTGAAAGGAAAATTTTAACCATTACATCGCATGTTTTTTCTTTGAAACTATTATGTAAGAAAGATACTTACAACATTAATCATTGTGCAGATACAATAAGAAAAACTCTAAATTTTCTTTCAGGTCAAGCATTACACCACAAATGTGTTGAACCTAATGTTACATTTAACTCATTACTATTGTTTAGTGTTTGCCCATTAATGCCTCCTCAAAAATTGGCAAAATCAAATTCTTAATGTATTTGGATGACATTCTAAAACATACACATGCTAATAATTCCTCCTTGAAAAGGAGAGGTGCCTTACAAAGTTACAAAAAAGGTTTCCTACACTCTTTTGAACTCTGATGACATTGTTTTTAGATATGGAAAATCCATTTGATTCCTTCTTGGAACTTTCAATATTGTACGATAGGAGCATCTTCAAGCTTTAGCACATGTTTGTCAAATAATTAATTACTTTTTTTAATTAGAATATTCTTGAATAACTTTTATTTCCTCCCAAATTTTGGTTCTTTCATAAAGTACTTTTTGACAATTTGAACATGTCTAAAAATAATGTAATTTGTGTTGAAATAGTCAAGGTACTATGGTAGTGATCCTACATAGTAAAATTGGACGAAAAAATCCCAACACATGCAAATTTGGCTCAGCATTATTGCCCGGGTCGCTGCGGTTGGTAAAACATTGTTGGCACCACAACGCCGTGCACCTACAGAAAAGAGTGTAATAAATATGATCTAATTGCTACTCAGTGTTTCGGATTGGCCCATCATAATGATTAGTCCAGGTGGTTTGCTATTAGTGTTAAGTAGTCCCCCACCTATTTGATGTCCCAGTTGCAGTTTTATGGGTGGAGTTGCAAAATAGTACATAACTAAACTTGGATGTGAAATTATTTTTTGCGGGGTCACATACTGAGCAACATTGGAGATGCTCTTACCTAAACACTAAAAGGATTATAAATCAAGATCCACAATACAACCAAAAGTTGGTGTACCAATTTCTTTTGTGGCCGTGGTAGCAGTAGGAGTTTTGTTCAAAATAGTGTACCAATTTCTTTTGTCCTACTAGTGAGCGTTTTGTTCAGAAAGTACCAAATTTTGTGGTTGTTGCAGAAACATTCAAATTTCAATGATGGCAATGCTCTTGAAATTCCAAAGGCCGCATCAATCACCCCCAATGTGTTGGCAATTCCTCCAACAATTGAGAATATTCCAAACACCAAAAGGGAGAGAAATTGGAACTTAGGGTCTCTTTCCATGAGGTCATAATCACAGTTACACAAACTGTGTGATGATTGAAGTAGCCTAATGAAAAGCCATTGACATAGGGCCTTGTTTTTTGTTGCATGGACAAACATTTTCTATTGGAGGTTGCAACTGCATTCAAAATATGTAGTTAAACAATATTAGAAATTCTGAGAGCACATTCTCATGAAAAAACAAGACAAATGTTACTTTGTGATGACTCAGGGTTTAACTGAGCCTGCCCTCACAACTTCACTCAACCCACCCTCACAGCTTAACTCAACTTGCCCTCGCAGCTCTTACATTTGGTCAATACTTGACAAGTAGAGATGTGAATTGAGGTGATTACAAGGATTGAGCACAGTAATTGGAACAAAATAATGAAAGTTGTAGTGATCACAGAATCTGTTATCCCATCAGCCTAATGTACAATCATCCTTACTCCTCTCCAAGTAAGAACTGATTCCTCAACTACCAGTTCAATTGGTCATGTGGTCAGCAAGGCCAAAACAGCCATGTCAAATCAATTGTATCATACAGGATTTCTCAGTCAATAATGATGTTATAAGTATAATCAATATTTCTCGGCAAAATCACTCTGCTGAAAGTGGAGTTAAAAATGAGGTCCACAATCAGGGTTAGGGTTTTAGGCTTTAATTTCCAGCTCCAGGATTCAGTGGACAAGGAGGATATGCTTGAGCACTGAGTATAAACTTCCAGCAATTCAGACTACCTGAACCCATATAGAACCGCGCCCTAGACAGGATTTTGGATAGAGGAGCTTTCCAGCAATTTACTCTTTTCAGCTGGGACTCCATCCTCCTTTGCAGTACACAAGAAGATGATTCATCAGGTAGAGTGAGTCACCACCTTGAGCTTGACTGGAACTCTCATTCTTCACCTGCTAATCCACCTGCAGCCCCAGGTGTGCTCCTAATTTCATTGGTGCCAAACAGATGGCTGGAGAATGCTGATAAACTTCTCTGGCAATTATAAACAGCCCAAGGTAGATATATTCTTGCCATATGTAGTCCTAGGTACAGAAAGCAAAACAAACACCAGAGAAACAGAGGCAGTACCCATCACGTGTTAAAATTATGAAACTCCTGAGTAATCCTTGTCCTCCACGCTATTCTTTCCTGTCCATGACCCACATAAGGTGAAGGCAGGAGTCACCATACACACAATGATCGGTGACAAAACAAGAATCCAGCAAGAACAACCCAAATGAGTACCTATTTAGCAACAAAGAGAGAGAGAGAGATACACACACACACACATGTGACACCCAGAGTCACAAAATTGCATAGTGTATAAAACCTACAAGCCATGGGAAATTCCTCTTGTTTTCCAAAAACAGGCTTCCTCGCACAGATCTGATCCCAACAGAATCCTTGCCAAATTAGCTGGGCATAAGAAACAACAGTCCTTTGCAATGTTCAGCTCCTCGAAGACCTCAGAGGCGACATCTTAGGGTTTCACCAAATGAAGCTCCCTCTCTTTCCCTCTGTGTGTGTCTCTCTCTAGTGCTACCTGCTTCATTCCATCACTTATCTGCCCCTGCTGAGGGCTTTCTCAGCATCCTTGACCTCATCCAGGATGCGATCCTTACGTTTGACAGGAATGGGATATGTAGGGCCAAAACTAATGTAGTGGCCGGCAATGGCATTGACCACAGAGTACATGTTGCTGAACGACGGTTTCCCGGCCACTTTCTTGTCCCTTCGGTACTTGGCTACCCAATCGTTGGAGATAAGTCTCAGGCTCGCAACAGCATCCGCCTTCCTAGGGTCCGTCTTTTCCAACTCCAGCGTCGCCTTCACCTGGTCAATCACCTGTTGCGTCTCGTTCTTATAATCCTCCCCCCCATCGGCCAATGCTTCTCCCGCCTCCACTACTAGAGACGCCGCTACGAGCAACAGCCCCGTACTTCCTCCTCCCAACAAACTCACTCTTCTCGACACCGAGGCACCAACCATAGCAGCATCATCATCCGAGCTTGTTCTGGTCGCACAAATGGGGACCAGCTGAGTCGGTTTGTAGCAATCTTTGCTTGCGCTCAAGCTCAAGACTAGGGATGGGGATGAGGAGAAGGATGTCCGACTGACTAAAGAGCTGGGACAGTGCAATGCAGCGACGCTAGTGGCGTTGAGCTGGAGAACCGCTGAAGACGCCATCGCTGGAATTTTGACGACAACGATAGCGCTGCGTCTTCTTTGGGCGCAAAATGTGTCCTAAATTTGCACTAGAAATGGGGATTTGTGGGGACGCAATCCAAATTTTGCAAAATTTGGGATCCAACTTTGTGGATAGAGAAACAGAGGCCACCAGAAGGGTTACGCAACTATTTCCGGCGCGGTGCCATGCTATTGCTCCAAAATGAGGCTTGTTCCGAACTTGGGCGGTTGTTGCCATTGGTTTGGTTCAGATAAGCCGCTTTGGCGGTTGTGGCCACATTCCCCTATAATCGCACGACTTTCTTTAAAGTTTCTCACTCTATTCCATCCATAATCGCATAACTCTGTTACAATTTTTCTTCATTCCACTCATAATCGAACAACTCTTCTTCACAATTTTCTTCATTCTGTCCGAATTGCACAGAGCTTTGTTCCTTTCTGCCTGAATTTGCATGGATTCATAGACAGTTTTGTTCATTCCGTGCACGATTTTGTTATCTGTTCTCTTCATTCTCTGCCATAATAGCATGATTGCTGTACACAATTTTTTGTTCAAAACGTGGGTGGTTACCATTTGTCTGGATCGTATAAGCCACCTTGGTTCTTATTGCCACATTCTGCTCATAATTGCACAACTCTTTTACACAATTTTCTTCATTCCACCTGAATTGCACAGAGCTTTGTTCATTTCTGCCTGCACAGGATCAAAGAGAGTTTTGTTATTTTGTTAGGGTTTCTCTTCATTCTGCACCATAGTAGCATGATTTCTGTACACAATGGCTTGTTCCAAATGTGGGAAGTTACCATGGGTTCGGATCAGACAAGCCACCTTGTCACTTGTTGCCACATCTGCTATAATCACACAACTTTCTTTAAGTTTCTCACTGTGTTACATTCATAATTGCACAACTCTGCCTATGTTTTTCTTCAGTATGCTCATAATTGCACAACTCTTTTACACAATTCTGTTCATTCCAACCAAATCACATGGAATTGCACAGAGTTTTGTTCATTGCATGTTAGGTATTCTCTCCAGCCTGCGCTGTAATAGCCTGATTTCTGCACAAAATGTTTTGTTCCAAATGTGGCCCTTTACCACTGGTTTGGATGAGATAAGCAACCTTGGCACTTGTGGCCACATTTCACTATAATCACAAGACCTTCCTAGTATTCCATCCATAATCACACACTCTGTTACATTTTTCTTCATTTTGCTCATAATCACACAGAGATTTGTTCATTCTGTGCATGATTCTTTTAGGTGTTCTCTTCGCTCTCTTCCCTAATATTGATTTCTTGCTATTCTTCCCAAAATCAACTAAAAGTCTTCATGGTATATCCTATATATAAAAGCAAACATGGTGGTGTTTGTCTGGGCAGTGCCTGGAAGGTTCTTCCGGTCATTGCCTGTTCTCTGTGGAGCTTCCCTAGATGTAACTTCATAACTTCCCCAGATGTAACTGATTCTAGAGAAAAAAGAAATCAGGGGCAATCTTATTTTGTGAGGCAAAAGATTTGGTAGACCAGAAAAAAAATATTTAGGCCTTGGACAGCTCAAAATCATTTTATTTTATTTTTTGTATTGACCAAGACTATCTTTTTTTTCTTTTAGCTACTGTTCGTCCTGGGATGGATGAAATGTCCGTCCGGCTTGATGACAGGACGAATTTAAGGGAAGACCAGAAAAAAAATATTTAGGCCTTGGACAGCCCAGAATCAATTTTTATTTTATTTTCTATATTGACCAAGACTACCTTTTTTTTCTTTTTGCTACTGTCCGTCCCAATTAAGGGGATGGATGAAATGTCCGTCTGGCTTGATGACGGGACGGATTTTGGGGAAGTTTTTTTCTTTTAGCTACTGTTCGTCCCGATTAAGGGGATGGATGAAACCAAGTTTAAAGAAACCGGGGGACTTCACAGTGGCCGAAGGTCATGGGCACCCATTAAGGGGATGGATGAAATGTCCGTCCAGCTTGATGACGGGACGGATTTTGGGGAAGTTTTTTTCTTTTAGCTATTATCCGTCCCTGTCCGTCCCGATTAAGGGGATGGATGAAACCAAGTTTAAAGAAACCGGGGGACTTCACAGTGGCCGAAGGTCACGGGCACCCACTAGTGGGCTATTGTTAGTATTTTATTATTAAATATAGTTTTGTACACAATGTAGAAAATTCTTCACATTCACTTCACCAGGAGGATTACGTGACAAACCTGTAAATTAGTTGTCCCATACGTGCTTGGTGAAACCTAAAATCATACATGCATGTTTACTATCTTAGGGCAATAATAAACTTTTATAACATAAAAGGCAACAACAATACAAACAAATTAATCAATTGAAAATTAATTTCATTATAATTTTTGTTATTAAATCTTGATCAAAGCAATAGTGAAGCTTTGAAAATAATATCAAATTAACCAAAAAACTTTATATCTCAAATACGAATTTCATATTAAAATTTTAATTTATTTTTAAATGAACATGTTTTATTACAATCAATTCTTGCATAATCTTTCAAATCAATTTTTTCTAAATCTCTTCTTAATAACCCAAACTTCTTTCAGGGGTATCCATGAAGTAAGGAAAGTTTATTAAATCTGGGAATGAAATGGTGAAAATCAGCATTTAATGCACAAGGTTCAAGATTAATTATAATAGGTTTACAAGTAGGAGCAGTGAAAATATATGCAGCAAGTGTGGAGGCGCTTAAAAAAAAAAGGAAAGAGGGTGAAACTCAGGTCACCACAAAAACTGAGGTACCCCCACCCTTGAATGCTAATGTTTTTTATTTTTTTGAATCTCAACCTATTTACGATCAAACTCAGGGTTCTAGTGTTGTTTCCCTTACTTTATAGATAATTTTATTATATATCTTTATTGACCAGACCTTCTTGCAAAGCCATATGAATTAGTTGTGGGTTCTTATATGTTGATGCTGGGTTTTCTTTTGTAATGAGCCATTTAGTTAGCTTATCTTTAAAAACATTATGAAATCTTCCCTCCACAAGTAAAATCCACATTTTTTACATTGTCCTATATTTACATTGTTTTACATAGTCATGTCATATCATATATATAGATACATACATTGTTTTATTGGACTGTGTTAAATTATATAAGTATATTTGTTTACACAGTTTTACACTTCCATCAATGAAAATGAATATTATACATTTACACTTGCATGGAGTGTAAATAAGATTCAATATGGGATTTACACTCACAGGTCCCAAACCATTTACACACACAACACTGGTCCAAACGCCATGAAACCAAGCAGATGCACCCCTTCTCCTCAGAACTTTCCAAAGAGACCAAGAATGTGATCTGAAGCATCCTGGTTTGGTGGATTTCATAAGTACGAACAAAACAAACAAACTACCTTCCTTCATAGATAGACATTACACACTTCTCAAGACTGTGTATTGTAAAAGTGCAAAGATTCACATAAATTAAAATTGGAAATGCATAGGTATAACTAATTAAAAACTTAAAAAGTTTTATCTTCAACTAATTAACCATCAAATGTATACAAAGTCTAGCCTACTTGGCAACATTTTTTTTAAATTCAACTTATTTTACTTGAAGAACCTGGACTTTGTTTGTTTTTTTTCAAGGTTCCAGGTTTAGTTCTGGTTCTAGCAAAAGCTTAGTTCTAGAGTCTGGATTTTGTGCTGGTTCCATCAAGAAATTGAAACTGAACCTCTTGGGTTTGACACTCCAAATTAAGGAATCCACCAATCCTGGTTGTCTACCAATGTTGTGTGGGTAGGGTAGATATGCCCATCACCTAATTACACCTAATAATTGAGCAGGGCAATAGAATAGGGACAGATCAATTAGGGATCAATTAGGGTTCGAGGTGTAACCCAATTAGCATTCAAGTTGTACTCTGTGACCAAACACTTGGTCTAAAACATATATGTTCAAGAATTTTGCCACCCACCATCAGATTGTTCTCTTTTGTGTTTGATAATGGGAAAAAATTAGCTGTCTTATGCACCCATTGCGACCCAGTTGGAATAATACAATGTTTGGAAATGGGAAAGAAAATGGGTCAATTAGGCACCCCATGTGTTTATTTTGGAATAGTGAGTGTTTGGTGATGGGGAGAAAATTCTGTCACTTGGGGCACCCACTCAGTCCATGAAAAAGAAAAGGTGTTTGGTTTAGGGTGTAAGTTAGCCCAAATAAGAAAAATATTCACCCTCATAAAAACAAAGGTTTGTTTGGCAATGGAGGTGATCTCATACAATTTATAAAGGATTTAGAGTTTAGGCTCCAAATCTAAAATACACAAACATAACTTAAAAATTAATATGTAAAATATCAACTTTGGATACCAAATTCGAGAACATTAAAAAAATTTGGAGTCCTTATACTAGTTAGGAGGTCAAATAGTTATGGTCCTCATAGATTTCAACAATATGCAACCCATTGTAGCATGTGATTTACACCTACAACTTGCACATCAACTTTAGATATTGATTTAGTTCAGAAGAATTTTGAGAGTTTCTATAAACTAATTTCTCTTACATCAATCTAAGAAAGTCATGCACTTTTGAAATATCCAAATCTAAAATAATTCTTGCAATTCTGGAATATGTATAAGTGGTTGAAGTGTGTACCTCTTGTAGGTCCAAAGTGTACTATGTTAACTTGGTAGAGATTGGGACCACAAAGCAAAACACTTCTATGATACTAGCCAATGTGCATCATAGGCAATAAAATGGGATGTTTGACTAACTAGCACCATAAGGAAAATATCATGCCTATACTTGCACCACAAACAAAGAATGTAACAAGGTTGAACAAGGCACATGGACAACTAAATCTTTGGAAAAAGCAATGGATGCAATGTAAAAAAGGAAAATATTTTTTATGAAAGCTTGTAAGTATTGACACATACTTTTAGAATATATTCGTTAAATCATTTGAATGGGAGAACAAGGAAACAAAGGCCACAAGGTGTGTTCACCAAGAAAGAGAATGTAACAATGGTGGCTTGGACACCATGTATCAACAATGTGAATTGTCCATTACTTTGCATGAATTCAAAATGAAGGTGGTAAGACTTACATAAACTAGACCAACCCCATTTAAACATGGAATTCATGGGAACACCTAGTGATATTGGTTCAAACATTGTTAACTAGAGTTAAATATTCAACTTGCAAAAGGACTTGAAGTATTAAGGCACAAGGTTTGACAAGTGAATTGTGTAATTCATTTTATCAAAACCTACAAACATTATACATTTAGCAATAATACAATGAAAATCACATATGGAATTTAGATGAAATAAGGATTTAGGCGATATCGTAATTGGATGCAAGGGTTTTGGCAAAAAGGGGTTCCCAACATGTTTATAACACCATTCCTAGATCCAAGGAAATGGTTAATAATCAATTGTGTTGTAGATGTAGCACAAACATCCTTACTAGGTTTACATATTTAGGGGCAAAAAGATTATAAATGATTACATCAAACATTGCAAAAGAAGAACATGCATGGCAATGCAAAGGAAGACACGAATGACCTCCTTTCTATTCAAGGAATTAATTCAAAATGACATATCACAATCTAATGATTCTAGATGGACATGTGTCATACCATGCCTTACAACCACTAGATGTGAGTTGTTTTAAGCCTTTCAAAATAGCTTTAGGAAAAAAAATGATAATGGTTAGAAACAATCATTATGAACCAAACAAAAACATACTTGTTAATTGGGTAAACAAAGTTTTGGACACCTTTGACCAAAAAAACATCAAGAATGGGTTTAAGGTTATAAGAATATGGCCACTCAATCCCAAGGCCATGGATTTAAGAAGATTAAACTAAGTGAAGTCTACACAACAATAGTTATTCACATCTCATATGAAAACAATGATAACTTTGATGCAATAGTTGATGACATTGACTAATGGGGTGAAGATATGAACATATTGAACATAACAACTATACTTGAAGGTGCTAGAATAGGGGATGATGTCAATGTCTATGAGTAACCAAAGATAAAGTACTATGTGGAAATGCCCAATAATCCTACAAATAAGGCCAACAAAATTTATCTTTGATCTAATAGATGACTTCATTAGTGAACCTTTAGGTGAAGTGCAATGTTGCTATAGTTTTGTTAATGCATCCAAAGTTTTTTTTCTTTTGCAAATTTACTATCCTTACCACATCTAGTTATAAAGAAAATTAAAGGTAAAAAACCATTAGTAGATTACAACCAATCACACATTAACACACCTAATGAGTATTCAAATATTTCACGACAAAGAACCATGGAAAAGGAAGTTATAGAAGAAATCAAAAGGCAAAAGAGGAAGGAAAGTGAAGAGAAAAGAGTTGAATGTGTTGCTAATTCCCTTCCCACAATTGAGAAAATAGCTTAAAGGTTAGCTAGAAAATGTGCAAGAAAATCTTTCAATTTAACTTGGTCTATAATTGAAATTCAAAAGGCAAAAATAGGTTTCATCAAAACTGGTTGTAGGTTTGTGAACCCATCAATTATTGTACAGAGGTGTGAACCTTGGCTTTAGATAGAAAGCCAAAAAGAGGCTAGGGTAAGGGCAAATATAAGAATACAAACAAAGATAAATGTTGCAACAAGCTTAAAACACATTAGCATGGGATAACCAATTGTAAAAGGGGAAATGGGGTTTCAAAATAGATCAACACTATCTAGGATAGGGTTTAGGTTCCAAAGGAAATGAACAGGAAAAGGTGGAATTTGGGTTTTAAAAAAGATGAAGGAGAGGGTGAAGTTTAAGTTTAAAAAAGTTGAGTAGGACAAAAGGTTGGGTTTAAAAAAAATTGAATGAGGAGATAAAATTTTGGTTTAAAAAAGTTGAGCATAACAAATGGTGGTGGGTGTAGTCATACTAACATGTACGATTAGTAATCATAACCACTACTTAATTTTCTTAACTTTGGATTGTAAATTACATATATATATATATATATAAATAAAATGTTATTGTGAATACATTATGTACATATTATAAAAATTTGGAATGAATTTAATGAGTGAAAAATAATACATATAAGGACTTTTAAGGCTTTGTAACCACTACGTAAAAGCTGTTTAAAAACACTTTTGACATTAAAAGCACAATTTGAAAAAAAAATGACATATTTTGGGATTTTTTAGTATACACCTTAACATAATAATATTAAAAAAACTATACACATTTTTAATGTTTTTTTAAAGACATATTAAAAGATTAAAAAATATTTTTAAAAAAAAAGTAATGGTCTAAGGGGGCACATGTGGTTCCTAATAGCATGGTTGGACCCTAGTGGGGTTGTAAAGAAGATGAATGAAAAGGTGAAGTTTCAAGTTTAGAAAATTGAATAGGACTAAAGGTGAAATTTCACCAAAAAAGTAAAATGACATGGAGTTTGTGTTTCAGAACATACAAGTAAAACAAAAGGTTGCATTTCAAAAAACACGAACAAAACAAAAGGAAATCTGGGTCTCAATAAAATTGAACAAAATGAAAGGGGTTTTAAAAAATATAAATTAGACAAAAGGTGTTGTGTTGAGTTCTAATAAGAGCATAATGCAACAATGTGAACACCATGTCAAGTTCTTGTAAAAACACAATGTAACCATTTAAGCACAATGAAACATTGCCACATCACTTTCCTACAACTTACACAACATGACAAACAAAACAATTAGAACCAACAAACACAATGATGAAATCAAAATGCTCTTACAATGTCACTATTGTCATTGAATCATCATTGTCATTGTAGGAAATATATTACCATTGTTAAGTGATGAACACCAATGTGACTACCATGAAAACACCAATGTTCACTATGAAATCATCAACATTCACCATGAAATCATCAATGCAACTAGCATGAACTCTCCCTGAAAACACCAATGTTCACCATGAAAACATTGATGTTGATGATTCTTGTAACACACAACAATGGTGAACCAAAACATGACAATGAGATTGATGCAACCTGGTTGGCGAAAACACACTAAGGTTGTGACAATTTTAGCATATTTGAATCCCTTTTCAAAGTCTTTTTTTTGTGTGGTTGAAAATTGGCTTAAAATATGAATGTTTAGATGATATTGAAAGTAATTTTTTTTTCTTCCATTTCCAATTTCAAATCATGATGATATAAGACATACAAAAAAATCCCAAAAGATTATTTTAATAATAAATTTTAAATGCTTACAAGGGCTTTTAAAATCATTATATTTTTGGGATTTTAAAAAGTCCATAACATAATAAATTAAAATCACATTCCATTCATTCAATGGATCTTTAGTTTTTAAAACATAATTCATCCAATATACCAAAGTTTCAAACACATAAGACTAACACATTGTAAGATAAAAATCAATATCCATGAGTTTTGTAGTGTGATAAAAAGTGTGGGCAAAAGTTTTTAATCCATTACTTATTGGCTATCCACAATTTTGATTTGATTTTTCCATTATTGAAAGGTTGATTATGATAGCTTTAGATAAGTGTCTTTTTTTATTATTTCAATAAAATTTATTTTATTTATTCTCTTGTGTCTAAGGAATACAAAAAAAACTGCCATTGTGATGTCCATATAAGGTCATTGTAATGTGCAAACACGTTAATTGTTTTTGCAATGCAACACAATGGTGAACTAGAACACGACAAATGGTGCACACATTCATTCCTACAATGCATGACAATTATGAACCAAAACATGTTGACCATGTGTGTAAGAAACAACTGTTGCACAATCATGGCAAACCAAAACATGATGACTATTTGCGTAGGAAACAATGATGACAACAATGGTGAACATGATTTTGCAAACCCAAGAAGAAGAAAAACATTGAAGAAGCTAGGTTTTGCCAAGAAGAAAAATAATTGTGTTGTTGGTGCAAAGGTTTGAATGCCAAACCTAGAACTTTTTATTTCGCCCACTTAAACTTTAGGTTAACACAAACCCTTATTTGGTATTAATATTGATTTTTTCACTTTTTTGTGAGGTTTGATCTTGGCCAATGATGTGTAACGAACATTTTTGAGTAAAAAAGGTAATAAAATATTCTTTCATCCATTTCAAACAAGGGTGAAATCTTATTCATGTTTCAAATGTTCAGGATTCTTTCATAGGTTGAAATTTTTTTGGTCACTAGGATGGCTTGTGTTTCTTAAAGATTTGTTTACAACCAATGGACCCCCCATCTTTTCATGAGGGCTAACTTTGTTGTTTCTCCACCAATTAACTTGATTAAATTGCTATGGGTGTGCCTAGACACAAGGAAAAATTTATATTTTAACCCCATGATTAAAAAAAACCCCAATGCACCTTTTCTCTTTGATGCCTTATGTGTTTAGTAATTGGCATATCTACCTTACTTAGATCAAAGTGTTAAAACTAACAACTTTAGATCTAGGTATCAAGAATTTGATTTGACCAAATTTAAATTATATTAAAAACTTGATGTAGATCCTTATTCGTGAATTGCCAATCATGGTATTAACTTAAACAAAACTTGGCACCTTCTATTCACCTAATTTTAGTGGTGGAAACCTTTGAGATCCTCCTTAGGTTTTAGTGTTTTAGATGGGTACTATTAGGGTTTAAGGTTTTCCCATCAATTTGAATACAAAATCATTTCATGGATGATCATAAGATGTTAAGATTTGAATTATAAATCAAAATTTCTATTTCATTTTTTGTTATAAACATACCTTGTATTATGCACATACTTACTATATATTTAAGTGTGATTTTTTTGTCCTTTTTAAGTTTTGTAACAATATGTGATTTGTAAAAAAAAAAGATAAATTCTATGTCAATTTGAATCAATTTTTTTCTTGAAATCATAACCTTAAATCCTAATCATACCTAGAACCACATCCATTTCAATAATCTTATAACATAAATTTAATAATCATTATGAGTTGAGAAAAATAAATTAAATTGTATTTGAAGGTTTTGGAACACTTAAAAAAATAATTAAAACCTTACTTGAAAGGGTAATCAAAGTTATAAAATATATAATATCTGAGACTATATGTGTTTTCAAAAATCAATACTCGCACAACATTAGAGTAAACCATAAGAGTATTAGTTCACAATTGAAGGACCTAATTTTCATTTGATAGTGTGCTTTGGAAGCAAGAGAGAAGTGGCTTTGGTGAGGAGGTGGAGATTCTTTTGATTTTAATTTTGTTTGTTTGTTATGAGTTTTTTTGTTGTGTGTGTATGTACACATGCTACGGATAGAATGTTTGTGTGAATTTTGTGTATGTTTTGGGCGAGTAAAATTGTTTATGTGTATGTGAATTTTGTGTTGTTTAAGGTGGGCAATAAGTACCATCCTCTTACAAATGGGTATTAGGCTATATTAAAAATAATTACAAATAATGTTTTAAAAAAATTCATGTGACCAATGAAAATGTTCAACATGCATTTAAAAATGCTCAATTTTCTTCTTTTTGATTTTGAGAGAGGGATTTTTTTATTTTTTTGTTGTTTCCAATGTGTTCCCATCAAATTCCCAAAGGATTTGTCAAGTTCTTGATGCATTCTTGAAAATTTTCCCAATAACACCACATTTTTATCCCATATGCTTTTGCAAAAGTTGAACTTTCATATATAAATATACACACACACTCTTTATAAAAGTGGGCCAAAGGTGTGCTTTGGCCATGGGCCAACTTTCATATAAACCTTTGCACTTCTAATTTGGGGAGTGCACAATGTTTCAAAAAATTGGTGACGAGTCAATCAAAGTGGCTCCTTTCCAAAAAAAAAAAAAAAAACTTTAAATGCACCCCCAACTAATTTGTAGAAACAACAATAAATAACCCTCAAATGTGTAAATTTTGTGTGTGTTTAGAGTGCATAAAATTGTTTGTGGGTGCCAATTGAGAATGTAGTGTTTGAGAGATTGTAATTTGTGGTTGTATGTTTTAGGCATGGTGACTCGTTTGATGACACCCACACCATGACATAGCTTCTCAACTTGGAAGAGACTCATTATAAGAGTGGTTTTTTCACATAAAAAGCTATAAGCCACAAATGTGCAACATGTTAATAACATCTGCCCTTACCTAATGCCAAGTTATCATATTAATGTAATATATGCCACAATAAACATCACATATGTGTCATGAGCTACAACTCTTTGTGTGAAAAAATCACATTCTCTTGTAGTGACCTCTACAATCACATATGCTACAAAGACATCATGGAGAGAGCATCTATGATCATCCAAACATTAACCTTAATCTTAAAATGTGAACCCATGAGTTAAAACTATTTCTCCAAACTCTAACCCTATACCGTAATCTACCTATACCGTAGCCTAGGGTCAGCTTCCACATTGACAAAATGAATAATTATTTTTTTCCAAAAACTGAAGTGGTTTTTCAATTTTGAAATTATATATTTTCCATCAACTACAATAATATTGTGATATGAATAATGAAATTATTTAGAGAGTTACCTATTATAATTATGATGATTTTCAACATGTCAACTTCATATTTTCACAAAATTTCATTTCATTAATTTGAGGATTATTTAAAAAACGAAACTGACCTTAGTGTAAGGTAATGTTCACCCCTTGTGGTTGACCCAATTCCAAAACAAATCTTGGCCTTAACATAAAGAAGTTTTGAAATTTGATCTTTGCACTTGAACACACCTCTCCACAGAAAAATTCACATTCCAAATTTCAAGAATCTTACAAAACATAAGGTACCCAAAAAAAATTCTTTACAAAAGTGTAAAGTACCTCACACCTTTGGATGATTCTTAAAATTTAAAATATTCTTTATGGTGGGGAAGGAGCAAGGAACCCCTTTTTGCATGTTGGACCCTGCCTTGAGCTATCACTCTCAGTAGCTGGGTTGTCAAATCCAAGAAGAATGTCAAAGGGGTTCCTTACCCTATACCTCAAACCGAACAACATTTGGGGGAAACAACATTTAGGAGAGTTAAAAGGTCATTTGATGCTTAGTTCAACTAGGAGAGTTTAAAGGCGATGATGTTTAGTTTCAATGTTAGTCAGTGGGATAGCTCAAAACTCAGCATGAAGAACAAACCAATGGCAAATTGCAGTCCCAAAAACAGGGTGATTGAAGACACTTCTATTTTTGAAGTATATTTCTAGTTTTTCTTCCCAGCTTTTCCCAAGCTCCACAAACCCCAAGGGCCTACTACCCATGTAACTCTCTTATAATTCTTTCCACAAGCTCCACAAACCCCAGGGACCTATCCATCTAAATATCTTAAAATTATTCCCCAAGTTTCCCTAAGGTCCACAACCCTACAGCCATACCCCCTTGTAAAAGTCTAATTATTCTTCCCTAGGGTTTCCCAAACTCCACAAACCCTAGGGTCCTACCCATACAAATTATCTAATTAGGTATTCTTCCCTAGGTTTTCCCAAGCTCCCCAAACCCTAGCGGCCTGCGTGCTGCTACCACCTTCGTTTTGCTCCCGCTTCTTCTTGTTTGCCAAAGACACCATCGTTCCTCCTTTACTGCAATTGCAAGCAAAGGCTTTGACCTCTGTTTTGTATATCTGCTTCGAACACCATCGCTTTTGTTGTTTATCTCTTTGTAGGATTGTGGGTCTTCCCGCAGTGTTTTTCTTCTTCTCTTCTTTGTTTGTTTTGCTTTTCTTCTCCCTTCCCCTGCTCTTTCCAACTGTTTGTTTCGTGGCTCGTGGGGTTGGGGTTTGCAGATTGGCGATTTTTATGTTGCTCAGGCGATCTTTTTGTCGTTGTCGTTGTGTTTTGTGACATGTGTTCTCCATTTTCTTTTGCCATACAGCAGATGGCGGTCTTGAGGAGTTTGGTTTGGGTTACGGTTCTTGTCTTGAGCTTGGGGACGATGATTACGGCGGAGGAAGGTGGGGTGCCGTCTCTGCAGGATCTGGAAAACAAGCATGTTCTGGTGAAGGAGATCTTGGAGTTGAGATCACAGGTAACAGATTTGAACATTGCTGTGAAGGACCGGGATTCGAGCTTGAAAATAAAGGACAAGAATATTCAGGTTTTGGAGACAAAGTTGCAAGAGTTTCAAAATCAGACCAAAGGGTGGGGAGATGCAGAATCCAAACTCGCAGCAGCGCTCACTAAAATTAGCGCACTTGAAGCTGAGACTGCCGGTTTGAAGGCAACCTCGGAGCGACTGAAAGTGGAGCAGGAAGAGCTCAAAAGACTGGCAGAGAAGGCGGAGCTTACAGCAGCAGTACAGTTGTCTGAGAAGGAGAAAGCAACAAAGGAGGTAGCAGCGCTCAAATCACGTCTTCAGAAAGCTGAGAAAGCGCTTCAAGTTGCAGAGTCGGCAGTACTGAAATTGCGGACAGAGATGACAGCAAAAGCCAAGGACTTGGGCAAGTCTACCAATGCTTGGTTACCTCCATGGGCAGCCATACAAGCTTCCAAGCTCCAGGACATGGTTTCCTCAAGATGGGTAGCCCATGGAGAACCAGCAGTGAGGAAAGTACAGCAGACACTGCAAGCAAAAGCATCTCAAGCTCAGAAATTCACCAAACCCTACTGGAGATCCACAAGAAGATTCTTCAAGAAAAAGGTATACCCTGTGATCAGACCTGGCTGGAAGAGACTGAACCATGCAATGGTACCATATCTGAACAGCATACAGAAATTGGGTACACAGTTCTTGGATGCAAGTAAAAGGAAACTATCTCCCTTTCTCTCCAAGATGCAGCAAATAATTGATCCTTACATGAAGATCATGAGGGAGAAGAGCCAACCATTTGTGGATCAAGCAGCAGGATTTCTGGCTCCCTATTTCCAGAAAGTTAAGGCCATGGCAGGACCTTACTTGAAGCAGGTGACAAGTTATCACAAGCAGCTGCAGAAGACAGTGAAAGCAACGATGAAGGGGAATGAGTTTTTAGCCAGCTTTGCAAGCAAGGAAGTGATCTGGTTTGTGGCGTCAATGTTATTGGCACTTCCTACCATTGGTATACTCTTGCTCTTCTCCTCCATGTTTGGTCCCAAGAAGCGAACTAAGCGTCGTGGTGGAAGCAAAAGCAGTAGCAATAGCAACCACCGCAGCAGTGGAAGCTCTCAGAAAAAATCTCGAAGACCTAAGCAGTCAGAAGGAAAGAGTGCTGCAAATCCAAAGCTGGTCTCCGACTAAGAGCATTTTCAGATCACATGTGCTATTTCTCTAAGGTTTGAGCACTGGGATGGTCAGGATCCTGGTCATTTTTCTTCCAAGAAACAGCCTTGAATGTCATGGTCTTTGTGGATCAATGGTTTTCTCTTCCAGACGGATAGCAATTGGATTTGTTTATGCAATGTACAACGGGGATAGTGGTTTTCTTCAAGGACACAGCTTTGCATGTCATGGTCTTCAAGCATCAAGAGTGGTTTTCTTCAAGGACAGTTTTGAATGTCAGTCTTTGAGCATCAATGGTGAATGTCATGGTCTTCAAGCCACATCAATGGTTTCCTCTTCTAGGCAAGCATGGCAATAAGGCTTTTTTACTGAGAGACCAGTTATGGTAGTGTGAGACATTCTTAGAGTGGAGTGCAGCAGTCTGGTTGCAAATGTTTATGTGAACTGCAGGTTGCTCTTTCACTGTAGATCAGTTCTCACATTACTAGGTCCAGTTCATGTACTTGAGGAAAGTGATGAAATTTACAGGATTACATGTCATCAGAGATCAGTACTGGCATTGCAAAGTCTAGTTCATGAGGAGTGATATGAGGACTTCTATTTGTGCAGGTTTTAAGCTTCTTGTAAGGAGAGCTTGAGGGATCTGGTCATCAGGCAAGGAAATGAGTCCCTTTTCAGCATGTTTTTGGCACATGACAAGCTATTGTCCAAGCAATAACATTGGGCTAGTATACAGCACACTGACAGGATAAGTAAATGAGCTTTAGTACAACATGAGTAACAAAACTAGAGACTCGCCAACTACTTGTGCTTGTTCTGTTTTTAGTTGCTTGAGCAGATGAGAAATGTAAATCTTGGTACTTAGAAACAAACAGAGGAAACAGAACATACCCCCTCACAAGTTTTCCTTTACATGCATAGGGTCTGAAGCTCCTCAAGACCTGAATCAGGAATGCAATACTTAAACAGAACTGATGATCTGATAAAGAAAAGAATCCACAACAAACCAGTTTCTCAGCGCAGGAGTGCAATCCCAACAGGATCATGCAATCATGAATTTTCTCATCTCAAATTTTGTGATTATGCCCCAGGCCAACCCATTGTAAGTCATGTGCCCTTGGTCATAGTATTACTACTTGGCATTCAACAAAAGAAAACCTTACATTAGGTCATGTCAACACTATGGTGCAGAGCTACGTTCCCAAAGCAGTCTAAAAGAAAACTTGTATATCACAGATTTGATGGAGACAACAAAATTACAAGCATACCTGAAGCATTACAGGATTTACCCATTGACAGGACATTATGGAAGCAGTCAAGCAAAAGGAAATGAAGCTGTGTCTCCCCACTATCAACAGTAGGTTAACCTTGTCCTTCCAAAAATTAGAAATCGTAGTCAAATTCCAGTCCAGGTATGAATGGGTGGTATGCTGAGCTCATCCATTCAAGAAATTGACCCAAGAACAACCCTGATTTATGCAGTCCACTCCAATTTGAAGTCCTCACAGTGATGAGATAATTTGAGTGCAAAGATGAGATTAAGCAGCTGGCCTCCAACCACCACCTCTCCTGCGGCCCCCCTGTTGAGCTGGTGCTGCTTGCTGGGCATTGTTGCGGATGCTTGCAAATAGAGAATCCAATGTTTTAGGTCTCTGGTTCTGCACCTGATTATTATAACTAGGTCAGGTCAGTTATGAATACCAATTCATAAAAGAAAGTTCTATTTTACAACTGAGCTCAATTGATTGTCACTTATTACCTTTTGGTGGAAATCAAATCCAATCAAGCATTCCACATTCACATTTCAGAAAGCCATGGTCAGGAAACATTTTTTCCTGTCAATCCTTTAAGCTGGTAGTGTTGCTCAGTGACATTGTAAGGTAGAACAAGTATGCTCAACTGCTGAATATGGACTGTACTTGAAACACTCAAATACAATCAAAATGCCATCCACAGTAAATACCGGGTTGGAGTTCTGGGTTACTGATGTAGCTTGTCGGTTAGGACCAGCCATTGCCTTCCTCCTGCCAAATGTTCCTGAAGGCCTGCCTGCTCCATTTCTGCACAAACTACTAAGACTGGTCATGCAATTTTACCATGAAATTGTGATTACAACAAACTTGTGACACTCCAACGAACCAAACTCTGTGAAAACAGAGGAGTAGAAACATACCACATTGCCCATCTGGACAAGCTTTCTACCTGTGATGCAGGCTCAAGTACAGAATGGAAGTTACAAGAAGAAAAAAAGTCCTCTTGTTCAAAGCTTAGAGAGATATCCAAAATGTAGCAGCTGGAGATCCTCTGGTATGGAAATAAACCACCAAGGTACTCATAACTTGTTCATACAGAGGCTCAATCCTCAGGTATCCAGAAAGACACCTTCTGTCCTTGGGGTCATCAACTGGGTCTGGTAGTATTCAAGCCCGTGCACTCCTCAATCAAGAGATGCAAATGCAACTTCATGCAAACCAGATGTGCAACCTTCTATCACTTGTGGGCACCACATGTGTATGTCAGGACCATGTGCAGCATGATGGGTGCAGCTTTCAATCAATAAAAAAACTTCCTTCCAAGGCCCGCTATCACCAATATACTTGCATCCATGGTCAGGAGAAAAAAGGGGCCCTTGGTCATATGCCACCTTCATGACACAAACTTAGATACTGTCTGCTAGAAGACTCCAGCAGAACCTCTACAACCATCTCCATCTTTGAGAATATTGGCCAAGAGTGTCATCGAGCCACAAATTCCACTAGTGAGGAGTATCTTCAGTGGATAAGGGTAGACAGCACAAGCGGCATGCACAAACAAGCAACACCACTACACAGGAAATCTGGTAGCTGTTAAGAGAGGATTTGATCGAGAATCTTCGATCACACCAGCCACTCACTTGCTAGGGTTATTGACAACCAAGATCTTCATGTTTCCACCAGCAGCAGCATATGTGTTTGCAAGTTTCTGGCCATTGCGCCTCCTTCCTGGAGCATTTCTCCGTCCAGGTTCACTGCAAACCCACAAGAGAAAGTCAAGTAGACCGCTCAACAGCTATAGCATTTGATACTGCAAGTTTGTTTGTTGCAGTTTGTTTGCTTTCTTACTATATGTGCTTTCCAACATTGAAAAAGGAAAAGCCACAAGTACAGAACTTAAGAACTTTAGATTCATCAGGGAACTTTACAGTGTAAAAGGCTGCACCTGCTGTTCATGAATTGCCTGCTTCTTGTGTTGACCGGAGCAGCAAAAGCTTTCTTTGAGGCAGCCTGAGTTGCAGGAAAATTTACACCTCCATTGTTGGATCTTGCTTGAGCAAGTTTTCCCTGCTCATCAAAACAAGGCAAAAGTACAAGTGTTCAGCATATTTACAATGCCCTCACTACTGAATATTTAGAGATACCATCAGAAGCATCCAGAGACAAATCCTGTAAAGCAACTATGGATTCACATCAAGCCTCCTGGCCAGATCTGGTGATCAACTAGGTAGTAGAGGCAGACAATCCTACCTGTCTCATGCTTGCTGAGCGTGAGGCCACTGACTTCTGAAGGGCAGCTTTTGCCCCTGGACCATTTAGCTTCCTGTTCCCATTCTTGATCTGCAAAAAAGGAACACGGTGTACAAGACTTAAATACAAAAACAGAGTTTAGAGTAAGAGAAGAAGCGAAAGATACGAGGGTGCTCTGAAAGAAAGCAATCTATTCTACCGAGTTATGATACTTACTGCAGCACGGTGCATCTTCCCCTTCTCTTTCTTGGTGTGCTTTATGATGTCATCTGCATCATACCCAGTGAGCACACAAGTAAAGACCTCCGTCAGGAAAGAGAACTACTCTCTAGCACCTAGTGACAGACGCGGTACTCTACTCCGGCAGCACCGTCTCTTTCCTATCACTCGCAACATCACTAGGGTGTACGTAGGAAAAAACAAGATCACGGCCAACGAGGATATCGCCACATAGAGTAGCTCCGCAATTAGGAAAACGGCAAGAAAAAGAGGCCGGAAACCTTAACCCTTAACAACCGAGGAGGAAATCTGACAAAAAAACCTCTCTCAACAAGCTCCCTTTGGAAACGAACTGCAAGCGGAAGTGCTTACCTAGGCTCATTGACATCTTCTGTTCTGTAGAACCCATAGAGAAATCCATATTCGTCGGAGGATTGAAAGCTGCCATGGATTCTAAATCGCTGCACCAAGATCACAAATCCTCTTTTAAAAGGCACACGCGACAGGTCAAAAACTGCAGAAAACACCGCAAGCAGGAAGACCTTTCTTTCGGGACACGCTAGGACAAAAAACCCGCCGCGACACCCGCGAGAGAGGAAAAAAAACACAACACCAGACAAAGAAGAACGCTTCTTTCGCCTTTGATTCAATCCCCTACTTCCAAGCCAACGTTGCAACAGAGCTCCCTCCAACAACCGACTGCTCAATGGGGAAAAAAAGCTGAAAAACTCTTCAAGTTCTACACCGACAACCACGGGCGGAGTCACGGCACATACAGACACACAACACCTTCAGACGTGCGGAGCAAGTTCTCTCGGAAACTCCAGAGGAAAAACCAGAAGAAAATAAATAGCAGATTTCCCGGATAATTTCCTTGCTGCTCAGGCGATAGAGAAAGAGCCACTCTACACTGCTCTTCTGCAATATAAAACTCAGCAGAAAACTCTGAAAGAAAAACTGATAAATAGATTGAAATCCTGCGACAATGGGAGGGGAAAAGCTCACGGGCAACGATCGAGAGACACGACCTAACCTGACCAGGGTCAAATCTAGCTCCAATCCCTGGTTCGATCCTAACCACCGTCAAACCTAACTTACATCCTTAGTTAGATCTAACCCGAGTTAGATCCTAACCAGGATCTGGCGCGGTCCCACCTTGACTCGACGATTTCTCATGGCGCTGCGCATGACGCTCCAGATCGCGGCCATAATACGACCAACAGATTGCCGCTGTGTGGTCTGCAGCATTGAGATCCCTGGGAACGAGAATCCAACACTCAATTGCGTGAATTGCTGAGAATGAGGTGCAATTCTTTCGTTTTCTGGTTGCTTGTGGGTTTTCCGTTTTCCTTCGCTGTTGTATCCAGTTGGTGGAAGTATTTGTCTTCTGTTCAGATCAAGCACTTCAATTCAAAACTTGTAATGCAAATCATCATTGTTGTTGTTGTCGATCTTGCAATATAGCACGGGAATGTGAGAGTTGCGGAGGTCCACAAATTGAGCTGGACATGTAGGAGTATTACTACATCGTGCGTTCCAGAAATTGTCTAGAGAAAGACACAACAACCAATAAGCAACCTTTGTATGTGTTTAAGCTACGGGTGAATAGAAAAAGAGCATGGAGATCATCAGATCAAAGTAGGAAGGGCATTGTGGGTATAGAAATTGGAGAGTGTAGAGAAGATAGCTCCAATATCTACACCACTTGCCTTGGAAACTTTCAAAGCGAATTCTGATAATGTGGAGGAGAATGTGTCTGTGCCTGTGCTTGCAGGTCTGATGTGCCCATGCTTTTGGTCATCTTCGACTTTGTTTTCTGTTTTGTATCTAAGACCATCTCCAACAGGAGGCATTAAAGCAGTTTGCAACTGCAAACTAGCGCCCCCAATAAAAAATCCCAATTCATGAATGCCCCCATCGTCATCAAACCCTGCAAGATGGTGGTGCCAGAAAATTTTCCACCAAGCTCCACATTTTGGTGCATTGTATCAAGCTCTAGAGATGGCTTTGGTCAAAGCATGTTGACCAATTGTTTCTTTGGTTGTTTCGTGGGAGTTTTGTTGCTTGTAACAGCTATGGTGACACAAGAATCTGATACAATAGTGGCTGCAAAATCCAAAAAGGGAAGAAACTTAGTGACGAAGGAGTCCGGCCAGAAAAACAATTCTGTAGGATCATGTTTCATAGGATCCTATCACAGGGAACGGCCCAAAAAATCAAGCATTTTGGGAGCAAATAGCAACACATTACAATTGTAATCAACCAGATTCCAGTGGAAAACGTCCAACTTGAAGCTTAGAGAGAAAGTGAGGACTAATCAAACATGATGTGGAAATTTTTTGTGACAATTATCAAGCTATTATTGCCCTCAATGAATCTGGAAATTCTAATGAAGATATTTTGCAAAAAGCTCTTGAGTTTTTCAAGTCAAAGCATAGGAAAATTGTGTTTGTTTTTCTACATTTCTGACTAGTTGATCGTGAAAGATGTGCTTCAGTGGTCAAAAATGAAAAAGGAAAGTAAAAAAATTGCTCTCATGAAAAGCTTGAATAGATGAATGCATAGATGAATTTGTAGACAAGGTGAAAGTAAATCAACAACATTTTGGTGGGTTCAAGGCTTTGAAGTGGCCACAACATGTAGCCAAGGATGATAAAAAACATGTTGTAATGAAAGAATGTGTACTTAGAGCCTAAGCAATGCAACCATAAATATGGTAGGTACAATGCAAGTTGTTGTATGAGCCTTTGCACTGTTGTATGAGCCTAGAACCTAAGCTTAAAGCATAGAGTTGGAACTTGGGGTGGTAAAATATATTTTTTCTTATATACATGCAAATAAAACGCAAAATTTTAATTACAAAATGAATATTATGAAGCAAACATGAGGATGAAGGCAAGCATTCATCCTCATTATGGGTGAATGATTTTTTTATTCATTTAATGTATGAATGAAAAAATAAATTGAATTTACATGTTTTTAATATATAAAACTTCCATCAAAATTATGGATGAATGTTTAAATTTATCATTAATTTTTTATCAATAAAACTTTTTTTCCCCTAGTTTCAATTAACTAAAGCTTCATCAAACACAATTTAATCGTATATGATATAACATTTGTTGAGTAATATAATGTAAATTCCATTATAAATGTAATTGATGGCTATGGTTCTAAATGTCATTATTTTCAATATGTCTTAATTGTATTACTATTATCATACTAACATCCACCCCATGGTTGTTGTTTCTTTTTTTAAACAAGTTTTTTTTTTTTTTTTGGATCAAACTAACCCAACGTTATTGATGATAATGGATTTTTTTTCCCTCTCCAAAGGTGCCACAACTTCCTTCAAACTTGTTTATAAATGTCATGGACAACAATTGAAGATTTTTTCATTCTTCTATGAAGGTGCTTCAACTTTTGTCAAATCTAATTAATGTTGTTGACAATAATGGGTTTTGAATGTTTTAGATATTTTTAAACTACCTATTTGGGGTGAAAGCATGTTAAAGTATACCAAAAAAATAGTCCTCCCGAATAAAATAAAATAAAATTGTGACAAGTAGATTAGAAAATAGATGGTGTTTTAAGAGATTGTGCTTTTGAACTACATGAGGGCATAAAATGTGATATGATGAAGTTTTTAAAGTTTCAAAAGTTATATCAACCTTTTTAAAAACTTACTTTCAATCTACTTTGCAAAATTTGCCAGTTTGTCATGTTGTGAAAAAGTAGATTCAAAGTAGGTCAAAAAAAATTAATTTGGAAACTTCATTCATATATTACATTTTGAAAGGGTTTGGGGCATGTTTTAATGAATCAAACACATGCAATGCATTTTAATATCATATCAAAAAACATGCTTTGGTGGCCAAATTTGAATTTATGAAAAACTTACTTTTGAAGGGCTTCACATTGTCATAATCAAAAAACTCAAACTCCAAAAAATGTGTATCAAGGTGCATAATGGTTCAAACATTAATAACACATCATCTGAATTGTTTGATTTGGAAAATGTGTAATATCATCCAAAGTAATAACTTTGAATAAGTTAATTAATTAATGAAAGTAATAATATATGTTAAGAATGATCATATATGGTTTATTTAATATGACAAGTACACCCCAAAATTTATGGTATGACTAAAATGCCTAAAATGCAAAAGATTCCAAATCTACTTTTATTTGTTGGTAGGGATCACCAATTGGTATACTTTATCATGCTTTCACCCATTGTCATTGATGACAATGAGTTTTTGAAATAAACTAAAATTCAGTTTCAAGCACCTTAATTAACTTCCTCCAAACAAATTATTATCATATATTACAATGGGGTTGTTTTTAATAATTATCTATTTTCAAGGTGCCTTAATTTTTCACAAAATACATTTATAATGTTGTTGGAAACAATGGGGGGGGAGGGGGTAAACATTCATCTTGTGACAAGATTTTTTTGATTACTTAACATTGTTGATGAAAATGATTTTTTTTTTAAATTTTAAATATTTTGGTCCCATCATCATATTTTCCCCTATATTCACATTATTTATCATTACTAAATTACATTCAAGTTTGAAATATAAATACTTGAACAACAAATGAATATGGATATAAATAATTTTTAATTTATTTATCTTTTAATCATGGATGAATTTCATCCAATGATTTATTTATTTAATCCAACTCATAAATGAAATTCGTCCATGTAAAAATTACATTCGTGGTCCATAGAAATCATTCACCCATGTAGGTGGATTATAATCACATTAAGCTTTAAACTAGAAGCTCATGATTTACGTTCATGCACAAGCCATCTTCTGTTAGTAACTACATTTTTAAAATTACGATCATGGAGGATCAAAGTGCATCCACATTTTTCACCTTTCCTAAGAACCAAGTAATGAACTAGAAAGTGAGAAAATACTTGTAATTGTGGTGTTTAGAAAAGTTGGAAAAACTTCGACATCAATTCACATTCATTTCAACAGCTACAACATTTGTGTCATTTACAACTATTTCAAATCTTCGAAGTGTTGGATCTCCATGTGAAATTAGTCATACAAAATGCATTCATAGCTTTGATGTTAATTGCATGATACATTTTCTAATTGCCCTTGCACATAACCACCATTTTTTCATTTTTGTGGAACCTTTTCATATCATGTGCAAGCATTTCCACAGGTTGCACAATCCATAATTCTTTGCTTTCCTTTTCATCAATATAATCTTGCAACTACAAAAATAATCACTTGTAGGGTTTGGAACATGCTTGGAACATTTTGGAACTATTATAAACTAGGAAAATTTTAATGTTAATTATGTGTGTAAAAAACCATTTGTAAAAGTGTCTACAAGGAATTTGAATATGGCATTCAATCTATGTCTGCAAATGTCTACAAGACATTCAACAAGGATACTTTATGTTTACAAATGTTTGTGGGGAAAAATGACGATGAACATCATATCCTTTTTACATTTGCCAAGGATCATGGGGTTCAAAGTTTTGTTTTGTGTTAAAAATTTATAGAAATGGTAAGTGGGTGCCCTACTTTAATGATATTAAGGTAAAAACATAGTCAAAGGAGCCACCCAAGTGAATGGACATTCCTTAAATTATTTTTTGATATGTTTAAAAATCACAAGTGAAGCATAATAATTTGCATTTTGTCATAATGTTTTGTGAAATATTTTTCATTAATCGCAAAGTTTACATGTCCAAAGTTTCACACAAATTAAAAATGTTTTTGCATGTTCAAAACATTTAAACCTCAAGAATGAACAATCCTTGTATTCTTCAAATGTCTTTTCTTTTTTACCAAATGCGTATTATTCCTTATGAAAATTGGAGAGGATTTTAACATTGATGATTAGAAGGGCAAAAGGACTTGGACTAATGAATTTTTTTTCCATAACTCATTTAAGCACATTTGGTTCATAAATGTTTTTGATCTTGAAAATTAATTATGGATTTTGAAAATTTTGTGCCTTTAACAAAAATTATTCATGTTTATATGACAAAGGGCATGAATGCATAATATGAAATCAATTTGTAATCAAAATGTATTTATATCTAAAATGTAATGTGAAAAGGGGTACTTAAAATATTTTTTTTAAAATGATAAACCAACATAAAAACAACATGTGTCATGTGTAGTCCTTGGAAAAGGACTTTTAGTTTGGTGATGCTAGCTCCTTTGACCTTGTTTTCACCCATATTAGTACAAAAATGGGGTGTATGTCGTGCGAATACATATCGTCATACAACATACATCGCTAACATACCATACTCACATACACACACAAACACATAACATGGATAAGAGCATACACAAATACCCATGTACCACAACTCGCCCCCCTAGCTGGTGGTTAGGTCCGTCTAACTTCCAAGTAGCCTTATACATCTTCTACATGCTATACACCTTCGTAGGTGCATGAATCAAAAGGTCGGGTGCTATGTTGCCCCATCATTAGTCTTCCATCTGCAATCCATACCACGTGAAGATCAAGTCATCTACCCTTCCAAAGTACAAGGACAAACCCACCGTCCAGTGGGAACAACATCCATAGGTGGAGTCATGCACGCCATGTGCCAACCCCTAGAACATCTATCACACACCAACATATGGGTTGCTCCACCTCTAGACCCACACAACATACACCTCAAGCGGGCATGTACCACTACCAAACTTGGGTCAACTATACCATCCACATTTGGGAGGTGACATGGCACACAATTACGCACATGGTCATTCAAACAACACCATCACAACCCTCCAACATGAGTACTCCAGAAGCTAACACCTCTCGCACTCGTAAGATAGTGCGGCCTTCCGTTACATCCAACGTCGTCGATGTAGTTTGTTGCAAATAGACATAATCCCCCACATGGAACCTACAAATCGATGGTCAATAACCTCCACCCCGGATAATTGCATACCGCAATGTATCCTTATGTTGAGCAATGGCAAGGTTTTCAAACGCTACTAACATAACTCTTCGAAAAAGCTCTACACGTTGAGAACGCACCCTTAACCACATCTTCGGGTCATCAAGGTTCACCACCTCACTAGACTCACGATGAATCATCGTTGGTAAGTCTGGATTTCGGCCGTACAATAGAAAAATAAGGTGAGAAGGAAGCCAAGGATGCTTGACAACTAAATCGATATCCCATGGCCAACCATGGTGACTGAATATCACAATCCCCTAAGTGGCCCTTCTACATGCCATACTTGCGCAATGCCCTCTTCATTGTCTGTACCACACGTTTGGCTAAATCATTTGCCTCAGGATGATCTTGAAATGTGGTTCGGTGATCAATCAACGCCTTGTCACACAAGACCTGAAATTCACCTTGAAACTTTGTACCCTAATCGGTCAACACTTCAGCTGGTGCACCAAAATGATTAAGCACCCTATCAAGGAATGCATACACTATTCCCTCGTTGGATTTGTTGAAGGATAGCACCAACTTAATCCACTTAGAGAAATGTTCCACCATCACCAACACATATCTATTGTGTCGTACCGTCGATGGTAATGGTCCCATAAAGTCTAAACTCTAGTGATAACCCAACCCCATAATAGGCAAGGGGTGTAACTATGGTGTAAGGGCATTGAATGATGCCCTCACCCTATCACAAACCATGCAATGTGACACCAATTGTTGCACATCGGTGTGCATACCACATCACCAATACTGACCTAGGAACAAGCTATATGTCCATTTTATTCCAAAATGCCCGAACTCTTCATGGGCATGCTGCACAATATGCCATCTTTGGGCTGGATGTGGTACAATTTGCACCTTACCATCCTCCCACATTCAGAGTATGTGTGTCCCCTCGAATCGATACTTCCTAGCTCATTAGAAAACACGGTCTCTCTCCTTGGTACTCACCATGCCTAGCACCATACTGGTCCATAAAAACTCCAACACCAATGTATCATCATGAACATCATGGTGACCGGTGCTACCATCCCTGACCTCAAGATCTAAAGACTAGCCATCTACCCTTTGATTAGAGTAAGATGTCACATGGCCCTCCTTACTAGAATCCACACCCAACAAGCACAAAAAGGCCGATGCATGCCAACCTGGCACCATCTCCTCATCAACCTTGACATGCCATCTAGCTCCAGTATTATCCTCATGGCTAGTGCATGGGTTCTGACTCAACCCATCGACATTAATGTTTGCAACTCCAAGTTTATGCACCACCTGGAAGTCATACTCCTATAAAATAAAAGCCCACCATGCAAGCTTTCCTATAAGCTTATCGGATTCCATCAACCACTTGAGCGATTGGTGATCAATGACAAGGGTAAATTGCGTGCCAAACAAGTAACACCTGAAATAAACAACAACCCACATTGTTGCCAAACATTCTCTTTTGTATGAACTATAGCGTGACTTTGTTGCATTGTTTGAATGACTTGCATAGGCCACCACAAATTCCTTCCCTTCATCATCACATTGTGTCAACATTGCTCCAAGTCCCAACATACTCCAATTAGTGTGTAGCTGGAATGGATGCCCCCTAATAGGTCTCCTCAAGATGGGAGCTACAACTAACCTCGCCTTGAGCTCCACAAAATCTCGCTCTTACTCATCATCCCATTGCCACTCCTTATCCAACTTCAACAACATGTTCAAAGGCTTTGCCATTGCATTAAAGCCTCTGACATACCTGCGGTAGTAGTTTACCAATCCCATGAAAATGCAAACCCTACTCACATCCATGGGACGCGGAATATGTGTAATAGCCTCCACCTTGGCTTGTTGCACTCCCAAACCACTTGGGTAGATCACATGACCTAGATACTCCACACTTTCTTGGAAGAACTTACATTTCCCAGGATGTAAATGCAGACCGTGAGCCTTCAATCACTCAAACACAATTTGTAGATGAATCTGGTGCTCCTCAACAGTATCACTATACACCACAATATCATCGATATAACACTGGACAAAATCCAACCCTGTTAAGATCCTATCCATCACACGTTGAAATTCGGCAGGCACATTTTTCAACCCAAAGGGTAAGAACTTCCACTGATACAAACAATCCGTACCGTGAGAGTTGAAACCCCAAAATGCAGTCTTGGCCTTGTCCTTTTCTCGAATTAGCAACTGATGTTACCTTGTTTGAAGATCAAGTGTACTTAAGACCTTCGCATGTCCCACAACATCAAAGATTTCCTCAGGTGTAGGCATGGCATATTTATCGAACTTAGTTTGTTAATTGATAGGATGGTAGTCTCCACACATTTGCCTATCTGTGTAGGTGCCATGTACATCCTTTTTGGCATGCATGACAATGGCTGATGCATACTCACCATGCGACAACTCCACTAATCCAACTTTTAATAGATCCAACGTCCAACTCCGAATCAAGTCCCTCTCCATATCACTATATCTATAGGGACGACGAAAGATTGGCGTGTCATTAACCAACTCAATCCGTATACCATGTCCAATCAAAGCACCTAACTCCTTCATACTAAAGGCAAAACAACTCTTGTATGCTCTTAGGAATTACGTCAACCGTCGCCTCTTTCTTCCTATTAGCTTGGGCCCCATCAAAGGCTCCCAAGTCTCCTCGGTAGACACACTAGAAAAAGAGGATGACACCATGGGTTGCTATGCAAGAACCTTGGGAGAAGCCACATGCTCCTCCATGTCACCCAATGGAACACCATTGGAGCAATAAACTCCTCCAACAGCATGGGCCACAACCTCCACATGTTCTCCCAACACATCCCATGTACTCCAAAGATGAAAAGTACAACTCTCCTCACCCCCAGTTGATGCCTCTACCGTCATGGTGGATAACGAACTCACAAGAGATGTAACTACTACAAATGTTGCTCTGAACTGACGCTGCTCAGTCATACCAAGGCTAACAATCCAAGTTAAACAGTTCAAGTCCATAGCCTGACCCAACACCTGTCGACGTGAAGCCTCAGAAATAGAAGGGATCGATGTCACTCACTACTAGAAATCTTGTCATTTGCAACCAGTCACTATGCAACTAGCTTGCAACTAATTGTCGTTTACAACTATCTTGGTCATATTTGCAACTACAAATTTGGTATTGTATAATTTTTGGGCCATACGGTTGTGTGTGCAACTAACATGCAATTAAATCTATACAACATGGACACGTGTCATAAAAATAATGGCCTAAACTTATACATACTTAAATTATTATACTTAGTATATCTACATAGGTTATATACAATAGTGTTATGTACCTCTAGTATTAAGTTAACCCCATGCTAACTTAGGCTAGCCTAAACTAACCTAGGTTTAAATAACCATGGCTAAACTAACGTAGGCTAAATAAACAAAAAAATTAAATTAACCATGGTTAAATTAAACAAAATTAAACTAATAACGACTAAAATCAATTAAACTAAATTAAATTAGGCTAAACTAACCATAGTTAAATTAAGTTAGGTTAAAATAATTATGGCTAAATTAAATTAAGATAAAATTAACCATGGTTAAATTTATTAGGCTTAAATGATTATGGCTAAATTAAATTAAGTTAAATTAAATATGGTTAAATTAAATTAAGCCAAACTAATTATGGCTAAATCAAGTTGGGTTAAATTAAATTAGATTATATTAATTATGGCTAAATTAAATTAAGCTAAATTAAATTAGGCTAAAATAAATATGGTTAAATTAAATTAAGCCAAATTAATTATGGTTAAATTAAGTTAGGCTATAATATTTATGGCTAAACTAAATTAAGCTAAATTAAATTAGGATAAAATAAATATGGTTCAATTCAATTAGGTTAAAATATGTATGGTTAAACTAAATTAAGCTAAAATTAACAATGGTTAAATTAAGTTAGGCTAAATTATGCTAAATTAAATTAAATTAAACCATGGTTTAAATATGTTTTATTTTATTTTATTTTGGAATATTTTTCAGAAAATGTAAATTTGATTTAATCTTTTTTCAAAATCAATTAATATGATAATATTAAATTTCATTTATAAATAATCGTAATTATTAATTAAACATTTATTCTAATTATAGTGATAATCAATTATATGTATATATACTCAATAGGTATTATATATTTAAAATTTATTATTTATGTTAAAATATTAATTTAAATAGGCTACACTAATAACCTACAAGTATATAAACATCCTAAGTTAATTATTAATTTAAGCTAGATAATAATATTAAAATAATATTTTGATTAAATAATCATAATTATTTAAAATATCCTATAATCATCTTTGAAGTGTAAGAGAAAAGGAGTAATGAAAAACTAACAAGAAGAAAAATAAGCTTTCTAAGTTACAAAACGTTTTTGTTTTTTTTTTCTTTGGACCCCTCCTACTTTCAAACCTCATAACTTTCTTATTTCTTGTTCATTTTAAACGATTTAAAGTGCTATAGGAACGCCACCTGAAGTCTAACAAATCACATTAGAACTCTAATAACAAAAAAACAACATAAAATGAACTTTCTGGATGTTTAAAAACCGGCCTTTGTAGTGTTCAATAGTTTTTTTTATAAAGTTTTTGACCCCCCTTTACTTTGGGGGGCCATAACTTTCTCATTTCTAATCTGTTTTCAATGATTCTTAGTTTGTTAGATGCACCAAGAGGAGGGCTTCAAGTTTTCCTTGGACACCAAATGCAATAGAGCCCTGCCCTGGTTGATATAATTTAATACAATAGTTGCATGTAATGTGCAACTAGGTTGATTCATGAGGTTTGCAATGGAATGTTTTAACCCATATCCTTTGGCTTCAAATTTTATTTGGCTCAGCATATAAGTATGAGCAATAGCTATGTATTAGCCAAATATTAAGTGCCATTGTGGATGAGTGAATGAAAAAAACTTGACCCTTGTGAAATGGTTAAACCTAAAAATAAAATCAGATTACTTTAAACCTACCTATATAACCTAAGCCTAGTTACTTTTTGACCTATTTGCATACCTAAGTAAACCTATTTAAGAGGGTTTAATTATTACCTACCTACCTATGCACCACGTGTCAATATCTTATTAGCCATATATTGGACGATTTAAATTTCATTAATTAATATTTTAAATTTAAAAAAAAGGTGGGTTTTGATTGTCATGTGTCACCATATAATTAGTGTTACATGAACACGTGTCAAATGGTCAATGAACATTCCATGGTGTGCCACGTGTCATCATCCTAGTGGCAGAAACTTCAATGATTGAGATTAATCTAATGAATTTTTAATTTTGAGAACACAAAAAAATTTAATAGTGACACGTGTTCATAAGTTAATTATTTAATTTTTAAACATGTGTCATATTTTGATTAGTTACATTGTAGTTGTAAGAAGAGTTGCACATAAGGTGCAACTACATTTGGATTTGTATGTATGTATGAACATGTATATTAAGATCGTATATACATGTTGCATATGTAATGTCGCATGCAACTAGATGTCATGTGCAACTTGTTTTATGCAACTACACAAATTTGCAGTTGCATATGTCGCATGCAATTGAATTTTTGTTGCAAAAGACAATTGCAAAACCCAAATTTTTTAGTAATGATTCATGTAGGAAACCCCATTGCACGCTCTATCTCATCAACGTTGGGCTCCACCAACCGTTGTGAACAAGTATCCCATACAAGTTCGGGACCACCCTCCCTATAGGCATGTGACGTTGGAAAATTGACAAATGTGGGTAACGCCATCGTAGGCTATCCCACTCGGTTCACCACTGCCATGGGTGACCTATCACCAACTCTCACCACTTGAGAACGTCGCCCAATATCCAAATACTATCCACTATGAGGTGAGAAGATCGTGACACTATCTTATATGCCTGTTTCAACACCTCCTTCGACAACAAGTTCGTCCACCACAATTGTGGACGATGAGCACGCGAACCAACCCTCGCTACATGTAATAAAACCGCTAAATCTAATCCAAGATCGAATCTCGTGTACACTCGCCATCACATAAAACCTAATATCACCCAACAAAGGTACATTCTCCAAAATGTACGTGGGAGCATGTACCTGATGTGTTTGAAGATGACGTAACATCCGCAACATCTCCCAAAACATACAAGATCAAGGGTCACGTAATCCCTCACCACGACCAGCCCGAATATGACCCTGGCATGGCCATCCAACAATCACCAAATCAATAGGACCAACTTTCGCAAGGTCTTGCGCCCCCAACAATGCAATGTTTGATGACAAAGCCCGCTAATATCCTCAAATAGCCGAAAATGATGGAGATCCTAACATTAAAGTCACCATCCGCGACACTGCACTTGATGATACATCTGTGTCCACTATACATGATGTTGATGCCGCTGGCCCCACTGTTGGTTTGATAGGCTGTGTAGGAACCATGGAAGGAATCCTAACCAACTCAAATAACAAGATTGATTGGGGAAGCTTGGCTTGTCTACCAGCTTCACCCCTTTGTGGATCCAACTCCATAGTTGCCCCACGTGGCTCCGAACCTTAAGTAACGCCTCTCGTCACTACAATGAACACCTCAATTTATGTTATAATGGCCATATAAAAGAAAACATCTCCCCCATAAGATGTGGGAGCCTCACCTCCTGAATGTGATTGATGTTGGAAACTTGCCATGGTAGCAAGCCTTTGCTCCAACTGCTTAATCCTAGCAGCCATAACTACCTCTATCATAGGGGGAAGAGTGGCCGTGGGAGGTGCCCCAACCATTGGTGTACTTCTACCACCCCCACCACCTCTACCACCATGACATCCACCCACAACTTGATCTCAATTATGGGTAAAGGTCAAAATAATGCTCACAAAGGTGGCCAACCCGGCCATAGTTATCACACTAAACTTGTGTCGGCTGAGATCCATCAGCCAAAGTCTGTCCACCATTCTCCTATGGACAATCCCTCCGAATATGAGCACCACCACATGTCCAACAAGATTGTCCCTGTTGTTGACTAAAAAATGAAGGTAACGGTCTCTATGCACCCATCCTTCCAAAACCTGACTGGGGTCATTCTTGACCTCCACAACTCCCACCACTACCATTAGGAGGCTGTGAGGTGGACTGTTGTCCATGAGAAGTAGTAGTTATATCCCTACTGAATCCAAATGTCACCACCTTTTCTTCCACCATTTAAGCTCTATATTTTTGGACAAAGTAAACACATGGGCCAATGTGGGAAAATCGTCACCCATGAGAGTCACATAGCGTATTCTCAGTTGCAGCTCCTTGTTTAGAATCCCATACCAAAACTGGATTGCCTGAGCCTCCATCACCCCTTGGGTAACTACAATCAACCGTCACATACGAGTGTATGCCTCACGAAGACTTTGACTAATCTTCCGCTCAAACTTTTGAAAACTCCTCAACTTTTCCGTCTTCACCCCCTAGTAGTTTTTTTTCAGCCTCAAGAATAATTTCGTGATAAGGTTAAACGGAGGTGGGGGAACAACTTGTGTGCTCGTACTAGGAGTAGACGGTGTAGTAATACCACCACTAGCAACACCACCGTGAGTAATAGATACATAGGATGGAAACCAATGCTGCCTCCACTCCTCAATCTTAGTAGCATGATCTCTTCGAAACTCATGATAATCACCCATCGAAGGACCCTCCAAGTGCTGAAACAATCCCTTCCATGCCAAGAAAGGTGAAAACAATCTGGCGTTACGCAACATCTGCATATCGCACTAAGAATCAAACTCCTAAATGAAGTCCTCCAACTCGATGGTGCCCACTACACTCGAATAACGTCATGGCCCTAGAACCCTCGTCCATATCCCAAATCAATGGGGTCGCAATACTCGATGGTAATATGCAAGATTTGTTATTCACGATAACCTCATCCTCCTCAACAATCGATGATGTGGGTGAAAGTAGCCGATACCTCAACCCACTATGTGTACCTCCACCATCTGTGACACACTCCTAACTCTTTGAACGACTCAAAAGTGAGTCCAAGTACAAAACAACGGAAGGGGGAGGAGTCGGGGCATGCTCCCTAGCTCACAACACTTTAAGGGGTAGAGGGGCATGTTGGAGCTCCGAGATGGGACTAGAAAGAGTTGACAAGCTTCACTCACTCACACGGGCTTGCACACAACTCACACAAGGTGGTTAGTGCATAGTTGGAGCACCTTTGGTGCTAAGATGAGCCACAGGCAACACGGACACACAAGATTCACCACGGCCCGAACTTGGGGGAAGCCACCACCTTCCCCCTTATAGTATATTCTGCACCTCTCCATGAGGCCCACATCCAAATAGCTTTTCTCTCCTGGGACTCCTGAATGGGAGTCCCAAAATTGCGCCAACTAGGCTTCCTGCGACTTTGGAGCCCCATAACTTTGCGAGCAGACCTCGAATTGACGTGTAGTCTAAAGCAAAGTTGTATCTCTTATTGAGAGCTTTTCAACGGTATGTTGCACGTCATCTGCAACTAAGTAAATCGGGTCGATTCCCGACTTTTTCTGGTCGGGAGTCAAACTACCAATTTGACTCCCAACCTTTCTTTTGGCCATAACTTGTGTTTCATATGTCCAAATGAACAATGCGAGCCCATTTTAAATATTTACATTCTAAAAGATTTCCAATGATATAAATAATGCCACAAGCCATTGAGTTTTGACCCCTGAAATCGCTCTCTGAATTTTTGGACTCCATTGGGACTCCATCTCCCAAAGTGGGAGTTGCCTTGGGAGTGTGAGGGTTCACTCCCTCACACTTTCTTACACTCTCGGGAGTATGTGATGTATCTCCTCGGCTTCCTCTTGGCCCGCAACCTTGCAACCCCTTTTGCCTTGGTTGCAAGCCCAAGGCTAAGGTTGCGACAATCTCCCCCATGGTCCCCCACAAGACCACCAAACTGCCCGTGATGACCCAATCACCAAACTCGGTACCCAAACTAAGTCACCACCAAGTACCGTCGACCTCATGCCCACACTAACCTTAAAATATATTTTGTAATCTATGGGTATAGGCAACCTGACTTGATCTGAGTGACGACCTTGCCAGATCTCTAAGGTGTGTGGTCTAGCAAGTAACCTTATTCCTTATTTTGCCTCGAATCTGCTTGCTTTGCCCCGCTTTGCTACTAGAAACAAGTACTCAACTCAACCACATAGCTGAATAGTGGTTCAACTCGTCCAAACGGCCCATTACAACAAGTTGAAAATGCACTCCCTACTAGCCAAAAGCTCAATTTCCGATGAAATCCCTAATCCGCCATAGCCAAAAGTTGCAAAATCGGGCTACAAGCACTCAAATGACCATATCTCCACCGTCCCTACACCAAATGCCAATATGTTTTGACCAGAATGTAAAGGATAACCAGATCTTCCTTCTCTCCACAACTCAATTAAGAAGAAGGTCTATGTGCCGAACTATGACCTACGAAAAATTGCTTAAAAAGACATGGGCACAAATCTACGCAAATTCAAGATCTTTCAAAGGCCAATACTCCCAATTGGTTCCACCAAAAAATCCCCAACAATTCCCAAATGTAATTCAACCTTCAAGCAACATCTTTAGAAAGTTGTAACACCTAATCTTCCTTGGTTATTCAACTAAAAATCCGGCAACACTTCCACACTAAGTATGCACAAATTAGATAAACCCATCACCACAAAAGTGAACGTAACGCATAAACCACTTAATGAAAACATAATCTGTCTTGACCAGATTGTAGATCAACTCTTTGATTACACTCCTACCAATTTTCAGTAACTTTCTTTTAGGAAATTTCCACTTATCTAAGAAATTGACGTTGCTAGAAAACCGTCACCAAAAACCATCAAACCGTAAACCAGCAACTTCAAATGATCATAACTTTTGATCCGCTCAACAAAATCCAACGTTCTTTGGTGCGTTGGAAAGCTCTCGTCAAGGCGCTCCTTTCAGCACCACCCACTCCCAATTCAGCCACACAACCGGAGAGCGAGATCACAAAACCCCCACGGTTTAACTACTCCCAAAAAATGTAGTGCTTTGAGTGAAAATGTCACGAGAAAGACCTACTATCATAAAACTCATGATGCAAACACATATAGTCAAGTCAAGCCCACTCCACTCAGAGAATCCAAGCTAATGCTAACAGGACACCATAGCTTGGAGCTCCACTAATTCCAATTACTCCCAATGCTCTAGGCTCAACTCAAAGAACTACATTTTTTGAGCCCTCATTCAAGCTATACCCCACTCACAACATGACGGTGGGTCCTACCAGAAAAGCCACTCTTTTCTAACCCTAAACTTGGAAACCCTAAGTAGGCACTACTCGCTACCATAACACACTATACATTATAGCTAACACACATATGGTCATGACATGTAGTTCACTAACCTAAATCACTATGAAACCTTAAAAATGAAATAAGTTCACTGCACTTTAATGATTTCACCCTAGTTAAAGTTAGTTCATTATAATATCACTATGTAAACATTGTGTTTCAATACTAATTGACATAATTCATCATTATAATTTATTGTGGTAAATAGGTTTTTTTTATGTTGTTTAAAATACCTTATGCGACTTTATGATATATATATATCCTATATTAATTTAGGTTATTTTAGTTATTTTATCCTAAGTATAACAATTTAAAATAATCTAAAATATAATATAATCACCTAAGGTAAATAGCCTATAATAATCAATAATAATTTATAAAAAATAATTTAAAATAGCCTACAATAAATAACTATTAATACCCTATGATAATATAACCTAAAATAACCACCAATAAAATAGCCATCAATAGCACCAATAAAATAACCAACAATGGCCTACAATATAATAGTTAACAATAACCATTAATAAAATAGCCACCAATAACCATTAATAACCACAAATAGCCTATGATAATTGAACCTAAAATAATCACTAATAACCACTAATAAAATAACTACTAATAGCCATTAATATAATAACCACTAATAAAAAATAATGAATAACCACCAATAGAATAACCACAAATATCCTATGGTAATATAACATAAAATAGCTAATGATAACATAAAGTGAAATAACTTTCAATAGCCAAAAGTAACCAACATTAACCTCACATAATTAAAAATAGTCAAAGATGAAATAACAACAAATAACAACAAATAACCTAAAGTGAAATAGCTTACAATAATAATAAAAATAGCCAAAATTAACATAAAATAGGAAAAAATAACTTAAAATAATAAAAAATAACTTAAAATGAAATAGCTAAAAATAACCATAAATAATTGAGAATAACCATAAATAATCATAAATAATGTAAGGTGAAATAACTTAGAACAATGAAAAGTAGCCCTATAATAGTTGAAAGTGGCCTAAGATAGGTAATAGTATTATATTAGAAAAAATCTTATCCATTTATTAAACTTTTTTTTTCAAAAGAATGATCATTAAAATGTTATGGAATAGTGATATTCAAAAAAAAATGTTCAAATGATTTTACACTTTCAAAAGGAAATAAATGTAATTATGTAGATTATTGAAAAAAAAATTAATCAAATTTTAATCATTTCATTTGGACAAAATCTCAACAATATATGAATTTTCAAAGTTTATGTTTTGTAATGTTTAAAATGAAGTATTTCATAAATAAAATGCAATGTAATTCATTATCACAACAAGTGTGGTGACTCGATGGTAGGGGGTGATGGGCATCTTAAAGGTCAATGGATCAAACCTCACAAATGATGTGTTTGTGGTCAATAGTGGTAAATTGATTAAATATTCTTTTATGTGATTCCTTAAAATATGTGTTTGCTTAAGTTGATTGCATATTTTATGTACTTAGGCTATGTTTTTAACCTAACAAATATGTGTCAATAATTCATAGGTTAAAAATTATGAAATTATCAATAATATTAAATATTAAATAATTTAAATTTAATTGATTTCCATGTTGTTTAGTTAATTAACTAACAAATGAAATGGCTTGGTAAATTCGTATTTCACTAAGTATTAGTGGACCAATTCTTTATTCTTAACAACTAGTCCTTATTCACTAGAGGGTTAACCAGTTTCACCATGGTAAAAATGTCCAAATTCATTCAAAATATAATGAAACCCATAGTGAACTAGAATGTAGTTTGGTGTAATGGCATTACACCTATTTATTATCTCCCCATTGGAAATGTCTTAAGGTAAGAACATCACAAATTGTTGAAATTAAGTAGTTTGACCAACAATGTGTTTAGTAGTCAAATGTTTTCAAAATAGAATGCAAGTGGTTGTTTTTCTTTTGAATTTTTTTCTGAGTCAATTATGAATTTTTAAATAGTTATGATTGGGTAGCCTAACTTTGTCCTTAAATCATTCCATGACAATGTTTGTTTTTAGTTTTTGAGAATTAGCCCTAGTGCCCTCTACTGCCATGGCCATGGTATTCAAATGGCCAATAATGTACAATTATTGGAGCCTTGTTTGGCCCCATTCAAAGTTTTTTTTTTTTTTTTTCCCCGTAAATGTGGTTGTTAATATTTTTGGTGGGGTGAAGTTTGTGGCCTCCCTTCTATATTTGAAAGGGAAAGCCTTTGGCAATAATGGGGTTACACTTGTGGTTTTTTAGGCGATGATGAAATTGCACATGTGCGATTTTGGTGAATGTTACATTTTTGGTTTTTAATTTTGGCCCTACATTTGTCTTTTAGGAAACTTTTTGACGATCAATAAATTAAAAATGGAGGGGCTAATTTGGTACATATTACATAACACATTACAAATCTAATAACTAAAAAGCAAAACATTCATACAATTTACTATCCAACTTATAACACAATATCGTTAAACACATAAAACAAACGTCATGGAGATTCACAACTTAAATGGGTTCAAAGCAATTGAAGGGGAATTGAACCCTTGAAACTGGCCTTTTCGGCTCAATTAACCTACAATGCCACACCAAGTTAGCTTATAAATGTACAACAATGTAACATAAAATCCGAAATCACAATCCAAATTTTTAAAAAAATTGTGAGTTGAGGGAAAGAACATGTACAACATGCTAGAATCATGGAAACAAAAAGGGCTACCATTTTAACATTTAGGCATTGGGATTCAGTAAAGATAAACAACAAACTAGCAAACATCTATTGGCATAAAAAAATGGTAGCCCTTTGAAGGACCTCTAAGTGCTCTCACAAAAACCATTAATCACATGTTACCCATCATAGTAGTAGCAATGGTGGGCAATTCTCCACTACTCAATGCATTCCTCATATGGGACATTTTGTACAGTATAGAAGCATTGTGTAAACATCTACACAACAAACAACAATTGGGTTGTCAACCTATTATGAAACTTAGATTTCATAAATCCAGAAAAGATAAACATCTCTCATCCTCCATGTTACTAACCATTTGCACCATAGCTAATTCAACCAATTTGACGTACTTGGGAAAGTTAGTTATCAAAATGCAAGACGTTGTCACAAGTTGCCATATCTTGGTGAGAGGATTAGTGTCAAATGGGGGGGCCGTGCATGTTGTTGCATTAGACTTCATTGTCAATTTGAACAATCCCTATTGGCATTCAAGGTCCCTCGCATTAAAAAACTCAAAGGCTTGAACCTCTTGTCCATTCAAGGTGGAAGTCTTGCCATAATAGAACCTCCAAGTCTTTCAAATGACACATTAGCATCTAGCTAGAACCAATACTAGGGATCCATAATCCTTAAAGCATCCATGATGGCATGAGCTGGAAATCTAGTATCTAGCTCACAAATGAGCCTTTTCGTAGCCCTTGCCAAAACAAAAACATATTTAATCATTAGAAGGAAAACAAAACAAACCCAAACATGAAACCTTTAAATAGGAACCTTAAAAAAACCTTGTAGACCTAAACCACTTACCATAACTTGAAACCTTAACCAAAATTGAATTTTTTTTTGGATAGACATCAAAACAAATGGAACCTTAAAAAAATCCCACATGCACCTTAAATTGGAACCCTAAAATAAATATGTTAAACTTAAACTAAAACCTTAAATTAGAACCCTAGAAAACATGCAAAACAAAGTGATGAACCAAAACGTACTTGTGCATTGGTTCTTCACTAAAGATTCAACAACAACAAAGAGATTTTGGGTCACAAAAAAAGCCACCATTGTTTCCAAATCCCAATGCATTGCCCAAATGTGTTGGCTAGAAACCTCAAAGGCTATGTCACAAACTCTTGTATTAACATCTAGTATCCACCACATATGGATAGAATCATGATCATACTTGCAATCAAACAAAGATTTGAAAGACTAGAATCTATCAACAACAAACTTTGAGGTCTGATCACAATACATGTTGTATACATAAATCACCAAATCACAAACAAATATGTTTCACATATGAACAAACTTGTTTAAAACATGCATAGATTCTAGCAAGGGAAAAATGCATGCAAGCCCAAGCACAATTTGGAGGTCATGGAAGTGCCCAAAATTGAACTTTGTTTACTAGTTTGTAGTGTTGTCCATAGCCATTTATGAACCATCATCTTTTACAAAATTTGAGTGAAAATTATTTTCCAAATGTCCACCATGATGCATGAAACTTGGATGAGTATTGAAAATTGTCAAAATGTGACAATTTTTTGTGTAGACCGTAACTTGCCAACACCCTTGCGGAGGATTTTATTCTTATTTGTTTTCATGATCTCGACAAGTTTTGTAAGCTCCAAATGTCACTTAGGAGAATGTGCAAAATATGCATGCAAGATTTTCAATAGATTTTCAATGCGCTTCACCAAAGGTATAGCAAATAAGGTCTACATTGTTAAGTTTGTATGATGTGCCATATATAATGCACACCTAAAGAAAAGGATGCATAATCGTCTTAGATTTGCTTGGTGACACCACACTTGGTGCCTTGAACCACATTGATGCCATTTGTTCCAAAATTCATCAACTTGCTAGCAACCTAATTTCTAAGCATACCTCCCTTTATGGTCAATGCCTCCATGATCACTTTGGTCAAATTATCAAAACCAAATCCTTCCAAAACACGATCAAGTGAAATCAAAATAGGGATCCTTACCCAATTTTCCATGACATTGCAATGGATCAAAAACCAAGATTGGTTGTCTAGGGTGGAGACTTCATCACAGTTGATAGAAACATATTGTGTAGACTATTGCTCTAATTATGACCATCATTTGTCGATGCATAAATTCCACCATTTGCAAACTAGAAGTGTCGATTCAATGTTTCCTTTTATTTTTTGGAATTGCTAAAAATTCAAACAACACTTTCATGGACTCATACTAAAGCATAGGACAACCCTACTGTAATAGATGGAAAAAATGGTGAATTGCAATACCTTCTTTGCTTTCTCTCCAACTATAGCATTTACTACTTACTTGGTGATTATTTGACAATTACAACTAGCAAGCTCAACATGATTCTTTACATGCTTACAAGACTTCCTATAATACTACTCCCGATTTTTTCATTAAACCATTTTTTTTTTTTTGCTTTCTTATGATTTGTGTGCTTACAAAGTGAATCCCACTTAGGAGTAAACAACTAGTCTTTTCCTTCCACCTAACTACATATTTTTTACTTAACATTATGTAACAACCCATCTGACTTTAAACACATCTTTGCCCAAGGTAATTTAGCAACCCATGAATCCTGAAATTTCCTAGTGTGATCATAATTTCATTTCCTTGAAACTAGATCGAAAGGGATGGAAAGCTCTACAACACCATCAACAATTGGTTTTTTCCTCTTTGGGTCAAGAACAATTATAAAAGATGCAACAACATTTGGATTGACGTAGTTAAATGATGCAACATGAGCAAGACTAATGCAATTAAGAGATGCAGCATGATCAAGATCAACCATTATGAGAAAAAGGGGTGTTTATTGGACAAGTTACAAGAGTTGCAAGAGTTGCAACTCACCTCATATACAATGCTTTGTCGCAACAACTCCTTTTCAACTACTATGCAACTCCCTTATGATTATAATCATAATGTCATGCTAATGTCATTTTTCATCCATCCATCAAAATTTAACAAGTGGTGTTATGAAGTTTTTTCGTGATTTTTTTGAAATATTGATATCCATTGTCCATTATGATTATTCATTTTAGATGGTCTTGGATTATGACATGTGGCACAATCAAATGTTGCCATGTGGCATATTAATTGAATTTTGGAAACAAATATATATATATATAGGTATGTATGTATGTATGTATGTATGTATGTACCTAGGTAGGTCGGTACATAGCCATAGGTATGTAAGTTGATATAGCTCCAACCTACCTACTCACCTAACTACTTACTTACCATCTAGGTATGTAGAAAAGTAGGTGAACTAAAAAAGTAGCCACATAAGTTTTTAAATTTGTTATGTGTTTTGCTTTTAGGGTTAAACTTGTATGAGCTCATCCCAACATTGCACATGTATTTTAATGTGAGAATGCAAAAGGAAACACCTCCTTTATATAGTTTGTGAAATGAAATATTAAAACAAAGCATATCGGTTAGTTTTTTTAGTGGCACCTTAATTGCAATTAAGTTGTAATTACAAAAAACAAATTCCACATGCTTTTTGTTTGATTTAGAGTTTTTAATTAATTTGAAATTTGAAATTTATCATTTAACATAATTATTTGTAATTTAATTATTTGAATTAAATATGTGATGATTAATTATCTAGATTGATTATAGTAATTAATATAATATAATTAATATAATTATTTAATTGATTGATTCAAATAATTAATTATCAGAATAAATATTAGATGATTAATTATTTAAATAACTATTAGATAATTATTTATGTTGATTATTGATAATCTAAATTTTTAAAAAATCAATAATTATTCACTTACATTAAAAAAATTGTATAAAATTATTTGAATTAATTAAATATTAATTAATCAAATTTGATTAATGAATTAATATGAATACTTATTATTTAGTTTACTTAATTAATTTTTTTAATTGAGTACATATTAATTACTATTTAAAAATTAATAACATTTGAAATAATAAATAATAAACATGAATCTGAGTAGAAGACATTGAGGTATATAAAGACATATTCATATGTACACCTTTATTGAATGTTTGATAAACTATACACATTGCTTTTAATTTCAATTCAAATATAAACTTTCACCTTTCATGAAATTCTATGGTTTGATATGTACGTATACCAACATAATATTGTAAATTCCAATGTAATGAAATATTATTAACACAACAATTGAACATCAATCACAAAAAATAGGACTATAATATTTATTACATTATTTAAATTTTAGTTATTTAAATAATTATGGAAATGAATTATTTTAATTAATTAATTCAATAAAAGAATTGACTTGTATCTATGAAACATTTAATAATCTTGTCTAGAAAATTTTGAAGTGTATAAACAATGATATCTATATGTACATATTCATAAACATTTTATTACACCTTTCCAATCCAACTAAAAGCTTGCATTTACACTTTTAATAAATTACACAATCTGTAAATCTTTTAATAACATGTCTTGTCACATAGTTGACAACTAATTCTAGATGAGTTGAACATTCTAGTTCCAAAATAGTGGACAAGTAATAGTTATGTAGTGAAGCCATAATGGCAATTTAGTTGTAATTTCATTATAAAACTAACCAATTTAGTTGATTCTTAATTGCAAACAAGTTGCAAGTTCCAGATGTTATGGACCTTTACTTAATCATACACATGGCATGATTGTACGCATCAACGCCATATGCCAATTGCAAAGTAGTTATTCACTCAATGCTAAATCTACACTAGTTGTAACATAGTTGAGATTAACCACTTCATCGCAAGTTGTGATCATGGTCAAACTATGGTTGATTATCACCATATATATTTTGCGTACATACATTCGTGTAGAGTCCAAGTTGTAATTAATGTGCAACTAAATTATAACTATGAAATATTTAGACATGGCATTTTAATTATTAATTCATCATATTTCCATACTATAGTTGTGCCCTAATTGCACAATAGCTTCCTTGACAATTTAATTGCATGCCAGTTTAGTCTTTGTGGACACGGTTTCTCATAGTGTGACATAGCTAGAAGAAGATGCAACATGAGTAGGACTAATGAAATTAGATGGTTCAAGAAAAATTGGATAATGATTAAGGCACATTTGATGACTATTGATATTAAGGTTTCCATTACAGAAGAAATATTGAAATTTGTACGATGGTGGAATTTTAGGAAGCATTGTGAAGGAGAGAAAACATGAAAAAATAACAAGATGGTTCAAACAAAGTCGAAGCCTCCTCAAGCAATAAAAAACCAAAACTGAAAAAAACAATTCAAAAACTTCTCAAATGTAAACTCCATACATTCAAGCTTGATAGAATTTTATAAAATAAAAAGGTTGGTAACATCTAAAATGACCTAGAAAATTGAGATGTTCATTGTTCATTCATGTTCACAAATCAACTCTTGCATTCAGTGATTAGTAGCATGTCCTACACAAATTGTGCAAGAAATGAAAACATCAAAATAGTATTGAAGACTAGGGGTGCTCACTTGCAAGCTAGGCAAAAAATTAAACACAATGGACGTTGGATGCTCATAACTCTTATAGCCTCCATCTCCCACCAAATCACAATAGAATGAAAATCGATCTTCCATTGAATGTTGGAGTAACCCTTCTCCTTTTGTTGAAGCTTGAGACCAACAACAAGTTGAACACAATAATAGAACTACAAATAATGGTTGGCAAGCAAGGGGCATGGAGTATGGTGAAACTGGCAAAGTTCAAAGGTAGCTCACAATCTTCTAGCAAGAGTAGAACATAGAGAGGAGCGAGAAGCTAACAAATTTAGCAACTAATAAAGAGAATGGAGGCAACAAATTGTGGGAGACGTTGATCGCAAATAGGCTCTTTTGATGGCATAGATGTGGCTGCTCGACGATCTTAATGGTTGGAGATTATGCTATTTAGTGATGCCCCATTAATAACCTTAATTGGGGTTGGTGATCCCAATATAGATTCATGATACTAGTAGGCGCATCTAGATGTAAAGCCTAGATTTTCACACAATGTTTTATGAAAAATCATTTTGTACAAGTTCCTTAGGCCTTTTTTAGGATGAAAATTGACGATAATTCACTAAAAAAAAAACATTGTTCCATGATGTCATGTGTTCCTATGTCAACACTTACAACTATTGTTATCACCACAAATACAATCATAACATGAAAATAACTTAAATGATATCACCATGTTCAATCTTTTGGTGATTCAAAATATGATTCACTCACTACAACAAAAGAGGGGTATATTGCGATCCAAATATCATCGCAAACAACAAAGAAAAAAGTTTATGAAAACCCACAGTTGCGAACCACAATTTCTCGCAAACTCTTAAGCTGTTACGAAACCATAACATTCGCACCCGTACAATCGCAAGTTCTTCGCAACTCCCGAAATTGATACAATCGCAAAACTTT
>Ga0209208_10000521_pt1 | contig 50515 bp, 39 predicted proteins | sample S1TSphfallax_3_FD_187694 | JGI IMG/M metagenome (GOLD analysis project Ga0209208, IMG submission 187694) | Host-associated microbial communities from peat moss isolated from Minnesota, USA - S1T2_Fd - Sphagnum fallax MG (SPAdes) (version 2) | ecosystem: Host-associated > Plants > Peat moss >... | reverse complement strand
TGAGAGGGGTGGGGGTCGTTCCCAAAGTCAGGGCCTCGGCTAGGCAGGGATCCGCATTGGGGAGGCCCCCATCTGAGGGTGTTATCCCATGTCATAAAGTTATTCTTAAAGTAATCTTTATTCTGGAAATTATCCTATGTGAAAAGTTTGAGTTTTTTCTTCTATTATTTTTTTTGATATAATCCCATCCTACACTTTGATTGTCATCTTTCGGAACCCATGATTCTTTTCTTGAGTTTTACTATCTTTATGGATAACTTTAATAAGTTTGCAATTTTTAAAAAAAAAATTCTGTGATACTTGGCACATTTCTACAAGGCAATATTACTGTAAATAATGTGCCCTCCCCGAACACTAGAAAATTTCTGCCAGTTTAATATGTACATGTATAGGTATGGATTTCTATTTTTTGTGGAGATGGGGCATTGAAAAAGAGACCTTGTTCATGGTTATTTCCATGTCAATTCCCAACAAGGAATATGGAGAACCCTGGCATGAAAACCCAAGATGGAATCTGAAATGGAGTGCTAACTATAGAGATCCACATACCCTAAACCCTAACATCCAATGAAGAAAAAAATTAAGGTTGATTGGTGTGATTTTGGTCGGTTGCCACCATTGCTTCATTGTGCTTACAGCTATGTACCTTGAGAAATAATCTGTTTTCAGTTCCTTTGTGATCCCTTTGTGATCCCTTTGTGACCACTCTGGGTTTTGCTCTTCTGGCTTGAACTTGGGTCCTCTCCTTTTGTTCTTGCTTTCCCCCATTTCACAAGTGTTTATATTTCTCCACTCTCTCCCATAAACATGGAATCTTTCAATAGTATAGAGTGAGGATCAGTTAAAAGTTTCCACATGGGCCAATCATTTTGACCAACCAATTAAAGACAATTTTATTTGTATATATATATATATATATTCTGAAACAACTGGAAAAATCCATTGCAAAAAAAGACACCATTCTATTTGTCTAGAAGTGCTTTTGAATAGATTTGTGTCTACCATGTGTGTTTTGTTTTCTTTCCCTTGATGATGTAACCAAGGTGGTGATCATCCATAGATTCAATTTAAACATTCAAACATCTTTATATATTTTTGGCTACCTATTTGGACCATGTATGAATATTTGGAAATTTTTAAATATTTTAAAATTTTCTTTTTGATTTTTGATGCTTTTTTAAAAAAAATCATTGAATTTGTGATAGGAAATGTCCAACTTTTGCCCATAGTGTGAGTTTTCACACAAATAAAAGGATGACTGTATCATGTGTACACTTATATTTACAAGTCCAAACTCAGTGTCATGTTATTTTAAAGCCTAAATTTCATCCAAATTATTGTTTACTAGTCATTATTCTATTGTAGGTGGAACATTTTTAGTGGTGGCTATATTATGCCCTACATTGGGAATTTTGCATGAAGTTTAGCACTCAACTTTAGTGGATTCACTGAAAACGTGCTTTAGGCTTTAGAAAAATATTTCGGGGCATTAGAAGATCCATTGAAGAGCCCAATAAATAAGAAGTGTTTGTTATGCAATATTTTTGATTGGCCAAAACAACGATTAGCCCAGGCAGCGTTTTTTTTTAAATTTTGGCGAATTTTCACAATTAGGAGATTTTTTTTTCCAGAAAATGAAGATTTTTTTTTTGGGGGATTTATAGGGACTTTTTCGCCATTTTTCGAAATAAAAATAACTAAATAATCACATCTAGACCCACTTCCAAGGTCGCCACTTGTAGCAGCACTTTTGTAAAAGTGCTACAGCCCACCCTAGGACAGTTGTCATTTAATGCTAATTAGACTCATATTACATTTGACTTAATTATACCAAGATTTTTTTGTTTTCTCCAAGAGAGTTGATGTGTTGTGGACAATTTTTATTTTTATTTTTAACCTAGAAAGTATGATTTGACATATACAATGGACTTTTTTGGAAAATGGCCCTAATCTCCCAAAAAAATAAAAAAAAACCCCTCTAGATTTGTATAACAGGTTCCAGCAGGAAGTGAAAATATAATGATATTATTATTATTATTATTATATCTGGTCTATAGCCAAATTTGGCTAAATCTTCTTGTGAATGATTGCAAGTGTGGCCATATTGCAAAATCTTTAAAAAGCAACCCTGGTTGTGGAGGGATCCAAATAATAATAATAATTTATGGTAATGACAATAGTTTGAAGCAGTCACTAAACTGATTTATTAACTATATTTTTTCTCTTCCTAATTTTCTTATGACCCATTTTGGCTAAAGTTATATCCTACAGGAACATACACACCAAATGTCTTATTTGTCACCACCAGGAAAGAAGCAGGACTAGTGGGACCAAAAATCTCAAACCGTCAAGGTTATGTTTAGGTTAGAATCCGAAATCTCCTTCTCTTTCTACTTTTCTCCTATTTTCTAAAATTGGAGAATTGTGATGGCTAGGTTTTCTATTCATGTCATCAGACCCACCAATGTTGTTGAAGGGATTCATATGCATCACCTAGATGATGTGCAATCTTTAATGACATAATCTCATATTTTGGCTATACCTGATAGATAGTGAAATGCTATCTGGTGTTACTTATTCATGAAATGATACCTTTTCATACTACCATATTTATTGTGCTTTGCATTAATTACATGAGGTGCCTCACAAGTTCAATTTTTTTTTGGCAATGAGCCAATTTGATTGCATCACTCCAAAAAACTGAAACTATGGAAGCTCCCCCAAAATAGAAGGTTTTCTTTTGAAGTATGGAGTTCATTGCCTTTGGCCCAGTTATATGGGTGAAAGGAGGACAACATTTGCCAAAGCATGCATGGAAAGGTGAGTATCTACTGTCCAAGTGGAAAGTGATCAGTGGACAGTCCACTCTCCACACCAAACACAACTTGCAAAAAATATCCCCTTCCTCCCCCCCGCCCCCCCACCCCCCTCTACTCCACCCCACCCACAAGGCAAAAAGGGAGGCCCCTTCACTGCATGACACGACTTCTCATTGGTTGCATGGAAATTCTATTCCTACAATTGGCTGCCACTATTTTTGGCCTCGACGAATAGCTTTTCCTAAGGAAGGGGATAAATTTCCATTCTACACCAAGATTCTGAACCCCATTGTGGATTTCTGATTATTGTAGTGGAGGGGACAGCTTCAACACATATCTGTCAAATAATTAATTAATTTTAAATATTCCATGTCAAAAAAAATCCTAAATATTTCAAAAGGTTCTGTATTTTCCTTAACAACATTTATTTCTTCCAATTCTTTTAATTTAGAAATTTATAAAAATAATATATAATTATTGTCAAAGCTTCCAAGGTAGTAAGGTACTTCAACAATATCACCATGCAGCAAAAATAAAAGTTATGAAATATAGGGGAACACCTGCTCCTGGGGTCTCTTCAATGGATGAACACATGTAGCTAGCTGAAGGAGGTTGTAGTTTTAGTCCTAGAGAATCCAGCACTGGACTAGGTAACCAGTTGTCTGGAGATAAGGTATACCCTAAAAATACACAGGGCTACTGTAGAGATCTTACTGGCCACTAAATTGTAGGGAGGATAGAAACTCAGGGGTCAGGCCATGGTCGGGACACAGAACCTCAGAGGCACTGAACTTGTCTCTGAAGAAAACTATAGTTGGAAACCTACAAAGATGATGAATGCACCTACTTTTGCCTCAACATTGTGAACAAGCACAACAAATGTGAGTTGTGAACAAGCACAACAAATGTGAGTTGTGAACTAGCACAACAAATGCTCACAAACAGTCGGCTGCCATAATCAATTCCCAGCACACTCTCACTTAGACCTGTTCCTTAAAATTGGACACAAATCTTGTCCAAATGGCTGTCTTCATGTCAGAATTGTTACATGCGTCGTCACAATAGTAATTCCAGTTTTAGCTTTCAAGGCTGATAATTCCTCTTTTTAGAACAAGGGCAGCTTCAACACATGTCTGTCGAAAACTAATTAATTTTGAAGACTCTGTGTGAAAAAATACAATAACCTTAAACTTCCAATTGGTTTTAAATTTTCCTTCAGAAATTTTTTTTTATTGAAATTTTTTTTGTTGAAAATTTCAATATTTGTACAAATAATAGAATTGATGTTCAAGCTGCCAGGGTAGTACGGTATGTGCCAACTCAAATCTAGTTGTGTTCATAACTTTCCTCTGGGTACTTTGTTTCTAGTTTAAAACTTTTTAAATACCCATGTCATCAGAAAAACAACAAAAATGTATGAGAAATTTCCCTTTCTACCAAGCTTATTTAAGCATTATTTTACATACACACACACACACACACAAAGTCACCCAACAAGTCACACTGGGAATACAACAAAAAAAAGTTACGGGGCTGTTATAACTTATAACTGATTTTGATCAATGATGAGTTCACAATTTCAGTGTATTACACCCAAAGAAAATAAATACACATACAATGAAATCTTTCATTAAATTTTTTATTTGTTATATGAATTCTGATATACCTCTCTACTGAGGCAGAATGGGACATTTCTGTGAAAGACAAGGTGCATTTCCACCTCAGAAGATCCATCATTTTCAAACAATTCCAAAGGTAATTCACCAGGAAGGATTTGTTCTTATACCTTAAAACAAATCAGGGCCATAGGGAAAAAAAACACCCTCCTCGACCTGGAGGCACCTGACCTAATTTTCTTTTGTGTTTGTTTGCAGGTACCTAACAAAGCTTCCTCCTAGTCTCTATGGCACCTTACAAATCTAAGGGTGCCTCAAGATTGAAAATATGTCAGTTTTTGACTAGAAAATGAAAAATTCAATCTTAAAATTTTTTTGTAACTAAATGTTCTAGTTTGGTTCCAAAACAATTTTTGCCTTCACCCTGGCCTCAAGCAAGCCAGCCAGCCAGCCAGCATGCAAATGCTGTGCTCCAGGGCATTATCCTAGACAAAAACACACACATGCACATCAACTCATACTGCAGTTGCAGGCTGGCGACATCAAAGGCAGCAGTTGTGTGAGTGTGTGTGTCCAGGTACTTACAAATAGCTCTTACTCCCTAACAGTTACACATCAACTAAAAGTTACACATCAACTAACTTTACACAGCAAGCAAGCAAAGCAGTTGGTGTCATAAAACATTGCAAAAGCAAACAGTAGTTTTTGTATAAAAACTATGCTACAGAACAAGAACAGCAACAAAATGGGCAGACCACTTACAGAAAAGAGAAATGGACAGAATAGTTAAGAAATAAATAGACAGAACACTGACAGTAAAGAGAGAATGGACAGACCACTTGTTGAGAAATGTCCAGACAGAATTAAGTCACAACGAAGAGAAAGAGAGAGACAGAAACAGAAACGAATGGATTAGCAGCAGCAGCAGCAGCAATGGTAGTCAAGGATTGTGTTTTCTTTCAGCTGTAATAAAGTAAGAGCATCTCCAGTGGTGCTCAGTATGCAACCCTGCAAAATTATTTTTCACATTCAAGTAATACTTTTTACCTTTTTTGCAAACCCACCCATAAAACTCAAACTTGGAGAGCAAATAGGTGGGCGACTACTAATAGCGAACCATTTTGACCAATAATTATTATGATGGGCCAATCAGAAGCACTCTGCAGCAGTCAGATCATAATTATTACACTCATTCTTCAGGTGCACAACGTTACTGCGCCTTTTACCAGCGTCAGCAAACTGTCTGAGCCAAAACTATTTTCCCGAACTGAACCGGCATTGTTTTGCTTTTCTTCATCCAATTTACTGTGCAAGATCACATACTGAGCACCACCACTGAGGATGCTCTAAGTTGGATATAAGTTGCATGGCAGCAGCACCCAACAATAGCAGCTGTTGGCAGGCAAGCAGGAAGTGGGTCCTTTTTTCCAAAGCAAAAACAAAACAAACAAAAGCAGAGACTCCAACAACACCTACCTCCACATGGTTGGTTGGTTGTTGCTGTTAGGGTGGGTCATGATCAGCTGTCATGCCAACTTCCTCATGCTCTCTCTCTCTTCTTCACTTTTTTTGTTTTTGGGCTTTCTTTTCTCTTACAATTGAATTGTCTGCGACGCATCCACATCCACTATGGTGAAGCTCAATCTTAAGTAAGTAAGCATACTTGATTAGGTCTTACAGAACTTCCTTGCTTCATCATAATCATCATCATCATCATCAACGACATCAATGACATCCTACTTCTGAAGAATCAGTTAAATTTCTTGTCCCTTACTTGCACTGACAGTAGATCCAGCAATAGATTGATTACCTCCTGGTTCCAAACCGACAAAACTGTAAAGCCTGGAGGGATGAGGATTGTGTATAAATTTCGTATTCGCAATTGCCTTCAATTGGATTTTGATCACACACAAGAGGTCAATTGGAGAAATTCTAGATAGTTGAGGATTGCCCCTGTCCAGATTGCCGGGAGCTAGAAATCCTTGCTTGCAGAATTTAGCTCTCTTGATGGAAACAAATTATGGGTTGTTGTTACGAGTCTCAGAAGATTTCGCTAGTACTGGCCGTAAGAGCTCTCGAGTTTCTTCTTCTGTCTGCCGCGAGTAGGACTATCACTGATCTTTGGCACCAGGCTCTGCCTGTGAACAAGAAGACGCGGGAGACGATCTGGCTGTGACGAGGAGGAGGAAGAGGAGGGAGAGGAGAAAGGTTCTTAGCCCCTATTGCTTTGTTGCTTCCTTCCTAATGCATCGTGTGTCCAGTGCTTCGAAAGAGAATTCGAGAAAGGAAGTCGAGGACGGGCGGTTCCAGCAGGGAGGGGTGACTGGTACCAATTGGCAGCAGCCAGCTGCAAAGGCGGGGAACAACACTCACAGCAGCAACAACAAGAATGAAAATATTCAGCTGAGATTCTCATGGGATCATCAGCAGCGGTCGCAACACAAAGTATGTCTACCCATGACCATGTTCTTGCTCGTCTTCACGCTCTGCCTGATGCTCATCCCCGAGCTGTTGGATCCAGATCTGTCCTTGCAGACGCAACGCCATGCCACCTGTCTTCTGGCGGGGTCTTCTATTCCACCCATGATGAGGGAGGAGCAGCAGCAACACAAATTTCCTGCAGATCTGATCAACTCAACATCTCGGAATTCCGCCCTGGAGGAGGAGCTCACACATGAAGAAGGAGCTGTGCGGGGTGCCCGAGGATCATGGGCCAGCAGCACAGGAGTAGTACAAGACGATCATGTGCAGTCTAAGGACATTGTTCTTCCTTCAGGCAAAAACTTCCACTCCCCCACCCTTTCCAATTTTGCACAGATTTCTTTTCCACAAGGGTTGCAGAACATTGTAGACAGATCCTGGTTTGCAGTTTTGTAATTTGTTCCTTCTGGTTGGGAAGGATTTTCATCTTGCAGGTTCCATTTCCAGTTCTCTGTGCACTATCTTCACATCTTGTGCTGATCTTTGTCTCTGCAAAAATCTTAACAGATGGTTTTGTTGATTGTATTGTTATACTTTTTTTTCCCTCCCTTTACTTTGAAGGGCTTCAATCTTTCCTTCAGACAAATTTTTCCAATCCCCTCTCGACTGAGTTCCTTGGACTTATGCAAATTGCTTCTACACATCTTGACCTATGCTTAGGTTCATCAATGTTTCTCATGCCCATTGTTCTCCAAGCCTTGCACATCATCAGATGTCCTGCCCAATGTACCAGAGTTGTGGAATTCCCACTCTAAGGAAACAGAAAATTACATCAAGTATTTGGAAAGTAGGCTTAATGGGTGATTGCTGAACAAATTTTCTGTGGATGGAAACTACCAGGTGCAGACTTGAATCCCTTGCAGTTGTCAGCTGCAATGCAAATCTATGTGTATGACCTGCCGACACAGTTCAATGAGAATTGGCTTGTTGACAAACGGTGCAGCAACCACTTGTTTGCTGCAGAGGTAGCCATTCATCGAATCCTGTTGAGCAGTCCCCTTCGAACCCTGAATCCAGATGAGGCTGATTTCTTCTTCCTCCCTGTGTATGTGTCATGTAAATTCAGTCCCAAGACTGGATTTCCATCAATAGGCCATGCACCCCGGACTATTCATTCAGCAGTCTCTTTGGTTTCCTCTGTGATGCCATACTGGAACAGAAGCAAAGGAAGCGACCATATATTTGTTGCAACTCATGACTTCGGTGCCTGTTTCCACTCCATGGTATGTACATTCTTGTGACCACCAACATAAACATATCTTTGAGCTTCTGGTGATCATCAGACATGCATGTGTCCACACTGCACCTGATGAATTCTATGAGTAGTAATATTAGATCTATATTTCAAGCATCAGGGCCACACAGAGAGGAGACAAACTAACTATACATGATTTTTTTTGCTCGCAATCCTGTTCTCATACCATTTGACTGGCATTGCTCACAGGAGCATTTTGCTGTAGCACATGGAATTCCAGAGTTCATGCAGAATTCAATCATTTTACAAACATTTGGAGAAAGAACCTGGCACAAGTGTCAGGAAGTAGAGAACATACAGATTCCCCCTTACGTTTCACCTTCTGCTATGTCGCCTTACATGCTCCCACCACCACAAGTACGAAAGCGCAACATTTTTGCCTTCTTCCGTGGCAAAATGGAGATCCACCCCAAGAACTACAGTGGTCACCTTTACAGCAGGTTGGCATTCCTGCATCCATCCTTTTTAAATTCCAGAGCAGATAGGGTTTTCCTTTCTGTGTAAAGGCATGATTATGTTGCTGCAAACTCTCTTTTCAAGTCTCACAAGATAAGATGTTGCAAATCATACTATCAGATTCCTATGCTGCATGGTGTATTTGCATGATTTGGTGGTGGATTTCAACGCAGGCTGAGACTGAATGGTTTGCATGAGTGGAATGCCATGGTTGGGTGTGCAGGGGTGTGCGCACAGCCATATATCACAGGTATGGACGCAATAAGCTGTTCTATTTACGGCGCCAGAGGGCAGAGGGCTATCAAGAAGAGCTCCTGAGATCCATCTTTTGTCTGTGCCCATTAGGTTGGGCACCATGGAGCCCCCGGATTGTGGAGTCTGTAGTATTTGGATGTGTGCCTGTCATCATCGCCGACAACATAGCCCTGCCATACTCACATGTACTAAACTGGAGTTCCATCTCACTGACAGTCAGGGAGGCAGATGTCCCCAGATTGGCCAAAATTCTCTTACATGTAGCAGCCACCAACCTTACTGCAATACAAAAGAATTTATGGAGGGCAGAGAATAGAAGGGCACTGCTCTTCTTAGAGCCCCTTCATACTGGGGATGCTACCTGGCACCTGTTGGATCTTTTGTCTAGGAAAATTGGGCGGTCTCATGATGCCAGATCCCCACAGGCAGTCACCACTGAGAAATAAGCACAGTGGTGGCAATTCCAATTTACATGATTATTGAATGTTTGGAAATTCAAAAACTGTACAATTGTCACACGGGTCCTGTACCCACTGATCTCAAAGAAGCGGCTAACATCAAATTTAGCTGGGAAATTGCATTGATTGAAGAGAGTTGCTTTCATAGAATTGATCAAACAGTCAGAGTTTTTAACTCTTGAATTTTGCTGGAATTTCAATCCTTCCAACTTGTTTTTCATTCTAAGGGTGCATAGTGCATACCCATCAGGAATTCTCATGTAAGCTCCTCACCTATGTTTTCTCCTTTTGTATAGTATTGTTTGGATAACCTGCATGTTGCACTGATTTTTCTTTCTGTTGACTTGAGGGTGGAACAAAGATCTAAACCATAAAGCAGCTTGTTCAGGCACAAAACCAGACTCCAAGATCTTCAGCTGGGTGATGTGAGTGTGAGAGCTGTTTCTGAATGTGCAACATCAAATGAGTGGTACTTGCAAGGAATTTTCTCTATGTTGAAGGTGAAGACAAGGGCCTGAAAGTGGGAAGCACCTCTTTTGGGCATAAACCATATTCGAAAACCTTGCTGGGTGTTGGGGAGTGTCACAGCTATTTTGTAATGTGTAAATTATTCATGTGAAAAACCATGTGCTTTGAAAAGTAAAAGAATTTTTCTTAGGCACAAAAAACAACTTCCAAAATCTTTGACTCAATTTTGTGGAGTAAAAACCGAATTCCACAAGCCCACAAGAATGGAAAGCCTATCTAACCTCCTCCTGTATATCTTGAAGGCCATCAGTGAGATCTTCAGGAATTAGTACACCAACATCCACCATTTCCATCATCATGTTGATTACCTCATCTTTCTCCCCCACCCTCACATGCAGTCTCCCAGCTTCCAAATACATCTTGCTACAGTTCAGCACAATATTCTTGCAATCAATAGACAATAGTGATGGCTCTTCCAGTGTGAAATCCGAACAGATACCACCCAACATTTTCTACATAGGCAAATCTTGAGTGCATGAAGGATGTATAATTTGGTGAAATAAGATGCAGGAAAGTGTCCAGCATATAGATTGAGGTTCTGAAGAAGATAACTATGTTGGAAGCTATAACATTCAGATAGCTATGTTGGAAACTGCGTCCCATTTGTCATCTCTTTGTCAATTCCTGATGTGAACCTCATAATGCAAGGAATTCTGACAAACCCAATTTTAGACAGTTCCTTGTCCAGCAGACCACCCTGTCCAGACTCCTCCAAATACCAACTTCTCTACGAAATTTCTTGCTAACTGCTGTGGGCTCCCTTCACTCGAGCCTTTGTGATTCATCTTAGCATCATATCACCATCGTACACAACCAAACAATGTTCATTAAATATGTTCTGAATTGTTGTTATTTGAAATTTCATTTTGAAAGACCTTCTGGCAGAATTGAGGTGAAATCATTTCAAAATGTTTTAAACATTCATAACCAATTTTTTAGTGAAATTTAACTTGGTGTGTAGCATGCGTGCATGCACAACTGTTTCTACTTCCAATGATCTTGAATTGGAATGTATTGGTAAATAATTATGATATTGTGACAAATTTGAGAACATAATAGAATAGAATGAACCAGTCTTGTCCAGTTACCAAGTTTTATACCCATCCTGTGGATAGCTATAAAGATTTTTTTATTTTCTTATACAAAGAAGGATATGTATTCCAAAAAATAATTCAATTAATTATAGTAGCTAGTTACACATTTATTTTCTTAAAAATTCTTTTACCAGTTATGTATATGTTGATTTTCAAATTTCAAACCATGGTAGATATTCATTAAAGATATGCATATCAAAATTTCAATTCTATTACTTAGTAAAAAGAACTTACAATAGTAGCCCAACTTTCCAAAACAAAAGCAACATGAACAAATTCAAACAAAATCAAAGTAACTTGTGGGGGAATTAAACCCCAGTTTTAAAAAACTCTTCCCAAATGTAGCGCAAGCTCCTTGCCTCACCCACACCCCACACAAAACACAAACCCAGCCCAGCCCCACAAAATTAATCACCATCAACCTCCAATTCTTCAAAAAAATTATGTTATTCAATTAAATTATAGTTCTCTTCTGCCAAAGACTCTTTTTCTTTCAAGTATTGATTGAAATCTAAATTTGGCTTGCAATTAGCATGCAATTCGTCAAGCCAATTTTTCACCATAATAACAATCTGGTCGATATTCTCCACTTGCAAATAGCAATGCCTTAAAACTGTCAACACCCCTGCAAGACTAAAAACATGTTCAGTTTCTATTTGTGAACCAAGGATTCCAAAATTTGTTTTGCAAGGAAACCCACATTTGGAAATTGGCCTTCATACATTTGCCACCAAGCTAATGGATCTGCACATGCAAATGAAGGAATAAAAAGCCTCCTAAATAAAGATAATTCCCAAGTGACTAGTGCTGAAAAAGATTCCTCAATTGAAACCCCAACCCCAAACGAGTTTTCTTCAAGTTTTGGTTTTGCAACATAAATTGTTGCAAAAGTAGATGTACCAGTAATAAGGTTTAGCCAATCAAAGCATACCATCAAAAGAGGAACAACCACCTTGACTCATATTCAAATGTCAATCAAATTGCATTCATGCGTCCCACCAAGTTTTCCATTATGTGCAATGCCTTGAAATGAGGATCCAACATGATAGCCATCATGTTGTGAGCTTGCCTCGCATCAAAAGACCTTAGAAACTCCAAAAGGGTGAAAACACACTACAATGGTACATTTTGGGCAAGAAAATGTACTCGTTTTTTAATACACTTTGTATTATTTTGGGGCCAAATTTTTTTCATTCCATCTAGCATTTTGAAAAACACTAAAATTGGATTTTTGACACAAATCTTCATTCACAATTCTTGTTATCTTTCAAATGATAGTGTTTTTTCAAAAAAAAATTATGTATTCACACATGTACACTTGTTTGAATGAAAAATTGCATCCAAATGTTTTTTGTGAAATCACATGAATGGAACTCTTCGTATAGAATTGAAATAAGACAATGAACTCATATGTAATATATGATTGAATATTTCATCAAATTTGGTAATTGTTTGAATGGTTTTTGAAGTATATTTGCACTTTGCAATATATCGGTATGACTACAATTTTTTCACTAATATTATTTTCAATCATTTAATATCGATTTCAAAATGGAATTTTTTTTGACAATCTTATTATTTGAGTTTTGAACTACCTTATTCCAAGTATTATTTGCAAAAAATTGTTTCAATATTAGCTTGGTAGAAGTTCAATACATGCAATTTCGAAAAGTGGTATTTGTGACAACAATTTTTGACCACTATAATGTGCTTTCACTTGAAAAAGGTTTGATTACCTTTATTACCACTAGCTGCATATTCCTATGCAAAAGGTAGATCTCTATTTTAAACAAATAAAATATTTTAGGTCTAGTAGAAAGCTCCAATAAATGAGCTTCCATTTCCATAGTGAAGGTAATGGTTGTTGTCAAGGCATCTAACAACAACCAACGAACCCTACTTTGATTCATCACACATGCCGATACAACAAGATTCAAAGTAAAGGTGATTGCCTCAACAATAACCCACACTTGGGCTTGAGGTATTATTTGTTGTAAAGCAACAGACTTCTATTTACCATAACAAAGAATTATGGCATTCTTAAACTCAAGGGTTTCTTCAAACATGATGACTTTGTTGGCGAATTTGGTTTTCATAAGGTCTCCAATTTTCAATGTTGTATGCCACTTTCAAAACAAGCTTGCTCCCATTCTTGCCTTCCTTTCCTAGACTTTTTAGTCCATGTAATGGTTTTTTGTAAACCGTTTTGAACTTCTTTCACATTGACCTTTCTCAACCCAACAGAAAGTTTTTCATCATTTGTTGCATACTAACAAACCTTGGACATCACATGCCCAAAGCATGTGCCCTCATAAACTCTAAGAATCTTTAAGGGCTCACAGTCAATGATGGAATGCAAAGCTACTACCATAGCAAAAATATTTGTGCTTTCATCTTTTACAAATGCAATAAATTGGTGTAATAGACCAAATTTGTCCAACAAAACTTGTAATTGTATATCCATTGATTGTCCAGTTGTCTCATTCACCTCAAACAACCCCATAGTATTATGCATGGGCACCTAATTGTCATTCAAGAAATTGATAACCAAAGCAAAAATATTGACCCTGCTACAAGACATCTATAAATTAAAACTAGCAAAAACCATTGTTGCTAATGTTAGATTTGGCAAAACATAATGGTCCATGGTCTTCTTGACCATGGTTGGCAACATTTCTTCCACAAAAGAAGATCGAAAAGGAAATAATACATGGGGGATTTGGTGTAAAACTAACCTCCGAAACCAAACATTCTTGCAAGTTAATGAGGGCCTATAACCCTTACAAATATATAGGACCTAATCCTCCAAAAAGTGTTGTTATTTGTCAAATTTTTTTAAAAGGTTTGTGGAACCAAAAAATGAAGTAATTGCACAAGGAGATATAGTTATTCTTTTCTTCCTTGTTTGTTGAACATGATCTACAAATTTTGCCACCTTCTCACTAAGTTGTTGTTTCCTTTGCACAAATAACCTTGGATGTGCAGTTTGCACATGAATAGTCATAGGAATAATACCATTTACTTTGCTATACTTAATTAAACCTTTGTGGAGCATAGATCTTTGAACTAAAACATCACTAAATGCTTGTTTAGATTTGCAAATTATGCACCACAACATTTATGGTTTCACCAAATCCACCGATAAACCATCATTGACAACAAAAAATCCCCAACATATAGATAAGCAGTTGTGAGGTTTCCAATACACAACTTGTGCTTCTATAACAGCAAGTTGTGAAGCATCAACATCTAAAATGTTGGGAGATCACAAATGCACACTTTCAACATCTGAAATGGATGAAGATGGCACATGAATAGGGGCAGAAATCAGTTCATATGAACAAAGGCAGCTAATAGCATATGAGGAAAGGAAGTTGATGGAGTATTTTCATCAACTCCACCACACTCTCAACATAATAGCATTCTTCCTCAACCATTGCAACTTAAACACAAAACACAAACAATGCATTAATTAAGACAACAACAATGCCCTAGAAACCCTAAACCTACAAACAAAATAATGGAGATAAAGTTGGGAGCTTACCTCTATTAACAACTACACTACTGCAGAAGATTGTTGAATAGCAAAAACACATCCAATGAATGCCACTTGCAACCAATGAACGTCTACAAACTAGTGAGCACCAAATAACAAAAGAAACTATTGACCAAAACATACATGAACAATTTGACAGTCGTTAGCAAGTTGTGATGTTCGTCCAACAAATATGCACAAAACAAAGGTTTCAGTTTGTCCAACAATTATGCATAACAACTTTGCATAGAAACAAAATAAAGAACACGAAACATAGATAGTGCATTAACTAAAAACAAGAACAATGCCCTAGAAACCTTAAACCTAAGAACCAAAAAAAATGGAGATGAAGTTGGAAGCTTACCTTTGTTGGCAGCCTACCTCTATTGGTTTTTGTTGACATAGGTCCCAATTTGTCCAACAACAATGCATATAAACAATTGAGTTTGTTCAACAATGATGCACAGAAACAACAAACAACCAAGTTCGTCCAACATTAATGCACAAACAATTGAACTCAAGCTCTCACAACTCGAAAGCAACCAAGCAACCACCAACCTCTCACGTAGCAAGCTTTCACAACAAGCTCTGTCAATGAACTGTAACCAATGTTGCAAGAAGACTCTCAAACAAAAAATCTAAACAAAAATTAGAAGTGCAAACTTCCAAAGTGCACCAAAAAAGAGCTATTGGGATTTGGTTGGGAAGATCAAATGCCACTGAATCCATTAACAAGGGTCAGTTGTTCTAGAGCCCTATTAAGTACTGCCTTGTTTGTCAAGGTTATTAAGATATAGGTGAATTTTTGACAAGGTGATTGGTTCAATTTGGTGATTACATTTTGTTCAAGAGGGCCAAATTCTGGCTACAGAGGGTTGAATCCTTACAAATTACTGGCTACAAGCAATTCAAACTGGAGAAGTTAAGGCTATTTGAGGAGAGTATGAGCTTGGTTTGCATATGTAGAAAGTTCTCAAGTTTTGACTTTGATTTTTGTTGTTTGAAGAAGTAAAGAGAGGGAGGCCTGGGGAGGAAAAATGCTTAGGTGATTGTGGAATTTGCTTAGGGTTTTGGGAGTTCTTAGTGGGTTGAAGCTAACTTTTGTAGTTGGATTTTTGGTTGGTTGAAGTAAAGGTACGAGGAGATGATTGTGGGTATGTGGAGTATGTGGGAGTTAGAATAATCGTGTGTTCTATGGAGCTTGTTGGTGTGTATGCATTGAAGTAAATAGCAATAGAGGTGTGAGAAAAGATAGAGGTTTGAAGAGGCTTCTGGGTTGACAGAAATCTCAACCTAAAAGCTTTTAAATCATGAAGGTAAGGGTGATTGAACCTAATTGCAGTTGTGATGAGGTGGACTAAGTTGAAGCATGGGGTTAAGTGGAATGAAGGGTAGTAGGTTTGATCCAATTGACAGCACACATGCTTAAAGATTTCACCTTACAAGGGTCATTCACCAATTACAGAAAAGGTTTGTCTGGAACATTTTCAACCCTTTTCAACATCTCACAATTCCAAATGACAAGCTCCATCACACAAGTCCTAATCCAAAACATGAGAATTAGGTCCCCCCATATAATCAAAATCCTCTCCAATAGAGGATGATTAGTTCCTACTTTCATCGCGGCCTAAAAATGCACATTTATCATTCACAAAAAACATACTACATTTTTACAAAGTCACAGACAGTTTGATATAATTTGACATTGTTGGAAGTGTACACAGCTGCCATAAGAGTGTCTGGCTGTTACAAGCTCTGTATGTTATGTATCACATTTATATATATATATTCACACCAACTCTATGTGGTGACTTGGAAATTCAAACTTACTGCTTATCTTTTCTACAAACTCTTAGAGGCTTGCAGATCCCACAGATGGGCTGTATGGTCTGTTGTCTCCTGATCAGTGTGTTTACAGGAAATTTACTGAAACTCTGTTATTGGAACAGAGTACCCAACAGCCGATCCAATCTTTGGTTCTTCCAGACCTGAAGCAGACTTGAACTATTGAGCTCGAGAAATAAAATTCCTTAAACTTTCACTCCAGTTTCAAACTTACTAATCTACCTGAAAGACATCATATGATTCATGCCTCCAGAAGGACCTAAAAACAGGTACTATCATGTATACAAAGGGATGTATCAAATAGAGCACCAGTCTACCCACAACATAAGCTGAAGGTGCTTGAACTGTGAGTAGTGGTACTACATCATCAGTCATGAGTGGCAATTATTGAGCATAGACAGGGTCACAGGAGCTAGAGATTCAATGATCTGAGTGGGAACAGATCTCCAAAATGATGCAACCCAGGGCTCTAATTCTTCTCTCAGCCAACCATCTGGTCAGGTGGGTTGGTTTGAGTTCTCGTGACTGTTAGCTGGGACAGTGCCTTGTAGGAATGCATCCATGCACGAATTGATACCATCACCCTGAGAACTCATTGTGAAACTTGGTACCAGCTTGGTCTCCCTTCCCTGCTGCAATGCCCAACAAAACAAATTAGTTCTGAGTATAGCCTAAATTAGTCCTGGCAAAAAAAAAAGATGAGGCAGTTACAAGCTTATTATGAAATTGCAATTGATGCTCTCACGGGACACAAGAAACTGTCTCTGAAATGCATCTGTCTCAAAGTTAGTAAACAAATGTGAGAAACAAATTTTTGGTCTTGTAAGTAATCTAGCTGATCTCAAGTTCAATTTGACCCTCCAAGTAAGCTAGCATGCAACCCCAGTGTAAATCATACAGATCATATAAGGGAAATGCTGCTATACCTCCGACATAATTGTATCATTGTATTGTTCGGAGCATGAACCCAAGTAATTCTCCACCCAGACATCTGAATCCCCCAATGTTTCGTTGTAATTGAAATCCAAGTTGACGATCTGATCATCAACTGGCCAGTAGGTGTTTGGCTCGGGCAGCTGATGTGACAGCATCACATTGAGTCCATCTTGCACATTCATGAAAAAAGGTTCCTGATGCAGGATCACTTCTGAACCAATAGGTGCTGCTGGCACAGGTTGCTGAGGAGGAGGCCAGTCCAAGGATGATGCACCTTGCGAGAACATCATCGATGACGACAACAATGGAGTGACACCATATCCTTCCAGATTCAACTCTTTTCCATGATGTTCTTCTTTGAGGAAATTATCAGCCATGCCCATTGATGTAGCTGCACTTGTGACATGAAATGGAGAACGTAGCTGTTCATATTCATGGCTATGCACTGGAGATGAAGTATTCTTCATTGGCATTTGCACCTCAATGGCATTGACACCATGATCCAAGTATGGCAAGGGCTTGAAGGAGATCGATGGAAATTCTGCATACATACATACATAAATACATTGCAGCAACTAAGAATGTCAGACTTGCAATCAGTCCTGGACAGCATTTGAGGACATAAGAGGACAAGACCATCTTAACTATGCACTCTGTATTGTGAAGCTCTCTCTGTTGACCCCAACAATTTTTGCAAGAGACTCACCTATGTTGACACTACCCGCAAGCTGGATGACTGTTGTGCCCGACGTTGTCAATTCATCTCCAGCAGGTGCAGGCTGGCTGTTGCTCATGGGCACCCTAGGAGTGAAAGTTGTTCTTTGGATCTCCTTCACAATTGGCAAGGTAGTGGGCAAACCCATCCTTGATGCCTCTGAAGCATATTGCTTTGCCTTGCATTTCACAAACTCTGTGATTGCCTTGAAGATTGTGATGTCAGAGATGTTATCCAAGGAAAGCTCAGGAGGCAGAGACTCGGTGTAAGCCTCAAGCCTGACAGAAGAAAAATTGGGCTTCTTTTTCTTGGTGCATTTCAGGATTTTGCGTGCTGCATCTACAGCACAAGCAGCTTCTTGCTCAGAGATGTAAGTCCCCAGCCACACTTTTTTGTCCACCGACTTCCACTCTGCTACTCGGATCTCTGCTACCCATTTGTTCAGGTCTGGCCGGAATCGCACACCGTAGTACTTGGAGCTACACTCCTTGTTTCTGGATCGTCGAGTAGTGGTAGTAGACCCTTGTTGCACTGGAGCAGTACTCTGACCTTCTTCTTCATCACGTTTCTGTGCTCCACTGAAACAGATCAAAAGCAAGAGCCGTTGTTACATTTGAGGATCAGAAGGCAATCAACCTTGGGAAGAATTCTGTTGAGATAGAAAAAAAATTTCTTGGGGGAAAATGCTCGACCCCTGAAATAGGTAATACCTGATGTTTGTGCAGTTGTCTTGGACATCATTGAGAACAGTAACAGATCCGGTGACTCCGAGAAACGAATCTGCTGCAAAGCTGCTGTTTTTGCCTTTGTTGACATTTGAGTCTTTGGTCTCAAATGGTGAGGTCTGTTTACACACAAATTTGCAGCAGATTTGAAGACGGAAGGTGGAGGAAGTCCGTAGTGATCGAGCTGCTGGGCAGTCGTGGCATCGAGTTGGGCTGGTGCTTGAGCTTGCAATGTGGTTGTTGTTGTTAATCCCACAGAACTCAAGGACAGCACTTAGATCGGGCTCGGGCATATTTTTCAGTAGAGGAGAAGAAGAACTTGCAGCTGCAGCCTTCTTGTCTAGACCACTGATGATTTTTTCCGCTCTGAGCTGATCTCGGAGCTCCAATCCCTCTAAAGTTTCCAGCTTTGTTTGTTTTTATTATTCCTATGGTTTTGTATTTTTCAAAGCAATCAGGCTTCCTCCTCACGGGGTCGTTGCAGGCGGGCTCGGATCTAGATGCAGCCCACAAGGAGGTTGACACTGTAGGCTTGACTGAGGATACAAAAACAGTATGAGGGAATTAAGCAGGCATACGATCATACATTTCTTGCTACCTGCCACAAGTCTCTAGTCTCTACACTCTAGTTGCAACTTACTCCTCCGCCTCCGCCTCCTCTTCCTCCTGACTTTGAGAGATCATTGTACAAAAGCTGAGTGGGACTGATCTCCACAAATCCTAATTCAGTTCTGTTCTGTCTCTCCGCTGCACGACGCGCGGCCCACCCACAACGCAATCAATCACTACCAGTGAGCTTCAAAACATGATCCCAAATTACAAGTGATGAAACGAATGATCTCTTCCAATTAAGTACTTTCAATATGCTACTGACAAGTTCCATCTAAACCTTTAATATTACTCCAGGAAGACAGTTTTTGTAACAGTTTTTACAACAGAGAAGGGCGGGGGTGGGGGTAACAACAACAACAAGCCAACCAAACCAAACCCAAAGAAAAACAAACAAAAAATAGAAAAGCTTTCAAGTACTTGTGAACAAGCCTTTTAAAATTTTAAACTAAAAATTCTTCAAAGTTTGTGATTTTTTTTCCCCCAAAGGTGTTGGAAAATTGGTTCCAGTAAGTAAATTTGCAGACAGACAGTGAAACAAACCAAAGCCTTTAAATTGTACAAAATTGAAGTAGCCTATGCCAAGTTAATATGGTTCTAGAGTGAGTCGCTTTGCAGTGGCCTTCTGCACAGAGACGATAATAGAAGAGTGTAGGACATTGCTACGGGGGAGAAGGAACAAGGGGGATAGATTAAGGGAAAGGAAAGACGAGGAAATTGAGGGCCGGGGGGGTTACGCATATACATACGTACCCGCAAGCGAAGGCGAAGGAGAATTCGTCAACGGAGGGCGGCCGTCCAAGCAAGCATCTCGCGTAAGATCTAGTTAGGTATATGGGAATTGCAGCGAACGTCTATTTATTCTTTCCCCTGGGCCTCCATTACGAAATTGCTCCTTGGCTAACCCCCATTTGTTGGCTTGATTTGAACGAGTCAAAGAAGAGAGATTTGGAGGCACACAAAATGCGCGCGTCTGCCTGCCTGCCTGTCTGTCTGCGCAGGCACACTCGCCATGGTATTTGTCAATGAACTCCTTCCTGATTGATGATCAACCCTAATTTCCGAGCAGGGGAGTGGGGATGATCCCTTCACCTACCTACCTAGCTTACCATAGCTAGGGCGGAGGGTGCCTATAGCTAGCTACTGGCCATTGCCTGAGTTGAGCTGGTGTGAATGATGGGTTCTTCCTTACAGGTAGGGTTGGATGCCAGTGTTGTTCGGTTCTTGACTTTTGGAGAGAACCTTGGCTCCCTGGCTCTGTTCCAGTTTTGAACTTTTCCTCTTGAAAACAGTTTTCTATATTTATAGAACCCCCGGTTTTGAACCTGTGCAAAATAGGATAGCAGTTCGGTTCAGGTGCCGGTTCCAGTTTCAGTAAGAAGATTGTTAGCTGATTCCAATCCTATTTCAGTTTTGATCGATTTGTGAACCCAGTGGTAGAAATACCCTAAAACCAGCCAGAGAACCTGCTTTGTTCAAGAGAGGCCTTGGGTGCACCACAACCCAAACTCATACCATTGTAACAATCAGTGTTGTTCTGGTTTCAGGTTTTGGAAATACCAGTGGTGTCCTGGTATCTATCTTTTGTATTTTTCACTTTGGAAAGGGTCTTAATTTATTTTTTAATTCAGTTTTTTGGTACCAGTATGGTATCACCAACTTGCTGGCAGAAAATTTGTAGCATCAATATCAACACAGGTATGTCAATGTTGAACTTGGCAAAGTGACAATCCAGATTTTAGTATTGGGTGTAGGTTTTTTTGTGTTGCTGTGTATGTTTCCAATTAGAAAAATAGAGTGCTAGGATGAGCAAAATCACAAATAATAAGGAAGAAAACAAGCATTTAACATTCAAACAATCATTCCATGCAACATTGTGAGCATGTTAAACTTGTGTAACAATATGAAAAGCTGCAATCAACAATCTATATGTACAACTGAAGGCAAAATCAAAGTACAACCATTTAACATTTTCAAACATAGGATTATTTTTTTTCCAAAATACTCTACCTTTTCAAGTAGGTCTTCATTTTCTTTCAATGATGTCTCCTCCATCACAAAAGAACTCTACCAATTTGTCACCATGCCATCAACAAGCTTGCAATCAACCCACACATTAGTTGGTCAAATCTTATAAGTCATGAGGAGCTTGTCAAGATTCTCAACCTCAAGACAACATCATCATAAACTAATGAGCATGCTTGCAAATGACAAGATCTACTCAATCTATGAACATAGGATCTTCAAAATTTGTCATGCTTTTGACCCACATTTGGGAACATGGACTCATCAACATACTGCCACATCAATAGATCAAGGCCATCTACATTCTCCACATGGAACTTACGGAACAAAGATAATTCAATTCATAAAAACCTTCAATAGTTTCATGTGTTGAAGCTACTAACCCAAACAACCCAATCAAAATCAAAGGTAGTTCAAGTGTTGGAGGAATTGGGCCTACAACTTGACTTGGATTCAAAAAATCCATAACAATTTTCAATAAGGGCAACATAGCCAACTCATCGTATTGTTGCACTAATATGGCATCTTGATCCCTATCAACGTGATTCATGATGCAAACCAAAAAAGGTTTCTACAAAACCTAAAAAGGGATGCAACACACTAATGACTTTATGTTCAACCATACAAAATTTCTATCTTTCAATCAAATTCATAACATTGAAACAAAGGAATAACAATAGCTCAACATGTATATTCCTTCCTCATTGTCCCCATGATCACCAAAATAACAAACAATGCATCAAATAATAATTAGTACCTTTGACGTTGATTCAGCAAACACGAATGAACAATTGGGTTTAAGGTTTTAATTCTTGTTCGAAGAATCACCCATGTAAGCTTGTAATATTGAACTTCACTAAGTATAGCATATGTTGATAACATTCACACACTTTAAGGTTTCTTGGAATAAAATTACCTTGGAAAAAATACATGTTTTCACAAGGGTCTTGAATTTTTTGTGCCATATGTCAACCTCATGGCAAGCCTTCTCCCATTCATGTCCACCTTTTCCAAACTTTTTTTCCAAATAATTATCTTTGGAAAACAATTTACACACCTTCCAAATTTATTTTTTTCATGCATGCACCCACTTTAACTTCATTTGTGACATATTGACATGCCTTTGGCATAACATGACCAAAGTTAAAACTAACAAATGGATAAGGTAATTGCAAAGGCTCACATGACACAACAAAAGTGAAGGTAGTTGTGAAAGAATTAAAATTGGTTCTTTCATCTTTCACATATGCAATGACCTTATTTGTTAAGTTGAATTCATCCAATATAATCTTCATTCATTTTGCAAGAGCTACATTAAAGATACTAGGTGCTTGAAACAATCCAATAATTTCAATAATTATGTGACAAGGAACATGCAACTTTGGTTAATGAAATGAATGATTGAAGCAAAAGTTTCACAACTTGATCTGGACATCCACAAATCAAACATTTTTGTCACAATTGCACACTAATCAACAACAAGAAGCACATAAAATTTCATTGGTTTTTTGTAGTAGATTAGGAAGGAGTTCATAAACAAGTTGTTTACAAAAAATGAATTTGGACTTCATGACAAAAATACAACACCCTTCACCTCAACCAAGGGTTTTCCATAACAAATAATAACATAGAACCCTTAATAATCATCAAAAGGGTGGATGCAAGTTATGGTGGCTCAAAAATGCAAGAGTCCTAGTCCCAAAAGTCCATATAAATGGAAAAAAAAACACTAGAATGGAAAAAAAAAATTATAAACCAATGTTGAAGGGGCCATATGTGGTGATTAATCAATTAATAAAGTCCATATGAAAGGCTACCCATTTAGAAGAAAAAAAATTATACATGTTAGGGGGAAAAAAATATGTTATTTTAAATTATTGTACATTAGGTTATTTTTTACTATTAAAAAACTTTCCACCTTAATTTGTTGTAGGTTAATTCATCTTAAATTATTATAGGCTATTCTACCTTAATAGGTTATTATACTTAAATTATTTTAGGTTTTTATATTTATTTGTATTATAAGTTATACCTTAAAAACTTAGGGTTACATATGGTAAGATAACCTTAAATAATTTGAAATTGCTTAAATTAACAAAAGGTGGAATAATTTGGAATGATTGAAAATAACATAAAAGAAATTAAAGTGGAATAGTTTAGAATAGGTGATAATAGCCTAGGGTAGAATACATTTAAATAAGTTAAAGTGATATAGCATAGAATAGTTGAAAATAACATAAAGTAAAATAACCTAGGGTAAAATAACTTTAAATAGATTAAGGTGGACTAATTAAAAATAGTCTAAGGTGGAATAACCTATAATAACCAAGAATAACTTTAAGTAAAATAATTGAAAATAACCTATAATAATTTAAGGTGAAATAAATTTAAATAACTTGAAGGTGGAATAACCTAGAATAACCTAGGATGTCCTAAGGTGGAACAACTTAAAATAACCAAAATAACATTAGGTATAATAATATAAAATAATTCTGAATAAAATAATCAAAAAACATTTTGAGTGGGATAGCCTAAAATATCCAAAAATATTGTGTTGTAAAATAACCTCATGTGGAATAGCCTACAATAGTCAAAAATAACCTAAGTGAAAATAAGTTTAAATAGTTTAAGGTGGATCAATCAATAAACACTTAAGATGGAATAACTTAAAATAATTTAACCTAAAATAGCTTGGGTGAACATAAAATAACCTATAGTGGATTAGCTTAGAATAATTGAAAATAACCTAAAATAACCTAAGGTGGGATAGCTTAAAGTATTCAAAAATAATTTAAGATGGAATAACTTAAAATAGCATAGAATAGCCTAAGGTATAACAACTTATAATAGGTTAAATTTTAACCTATGGTAGCCTAGGAATAACCTAAAATAAGTTACATTAGCTTTAAAATAACCTAAAGTAGCTTACACATATATGTTAAGAAAAAAATGTGCATAATAACATGTGATGACAAAATCATTTCATTTATTTAAATAATGTTCCAATGGTTAAGGACTTGTTGCTTAAGCATGGAGGGGAAAGGTTCAAACTTTCACACTTGCACCCTAAATTAGTGGGCTAATTAGCCTAAATTCCTCAAAACTTAAGCTAACCTAGCCCACCTAGCCCACCAACTTAAGTTCTTAGCCTAACTTAATATCTTAGCCTAGCTTAGTTGTGAACTAAAAGGTTAGTTAAATGAATTAACTATTGTTAATTTAAATTAGTAATTAGTGAATTAACTATTAATGAATTCATTTGATTGTAACAAATGGTCCTCGTTCATTAAAAGTTTGCTCATTTTTGCCATGGTAAATTTGTCCAAGTTCACTCAAAATTTATTGAAATATAACATGAACTAGGACACATATTGGTGTAGTGTTTTTAGATCATTTTTGTGCACCATGTGTTTCACCAAATTCAAGCCATGTTCATTTGTAAGATATTTCTTCATGGCCATGATGCCATGTTCAAGGTTGTAAGTTATAAAACATTTTCAAAACTTGGTTAAACTATGAAAACTTTTAGAGTTTTTAGAATAGCATCACATCACACACCTCATGAATTACATTCCTTGCATGTCGACCTTAGTGTTATTATCATTCAACATGAAAAAAATCCACCCATGATTCTACTACATGGTGAAACAAAACCCAAAAACTTTGATTGGTGATGAACTTTGTCAATCATTGCTCCATAATGCTTATTCTTCAACTTGTCATTTTTCATTAGCTACAACTTCAACTTGTAACACCTCATTTAATAATATATAGTTTTCATGTTCATCAACTACTAAATTATTAGACCTTATAACACGAAACTCATTTGCATAAAAGTTCAATAACTCAAATGCATCCATGTTTCAAATTGATTCAACATTCAACAAACCACAAATACAAAGAACACACAAGATACTAGAAACAAATAATAATAAGCACATTACAAACATGAAGATCACAAATAAACATGGAAAGAATTGACACAAGGGAAATGCGCCAAGCAATCAAAAAATCTCACCTCTAATGTACAATTCTTCTCTACAATAGTAAATGAAAGCTCAAGATTGGTTCCTAAATGCAAAAAGGATCTTGTCAAATTTATATCACCATCTCCAAAAGAGACATTCATAAATCATAAACATGTAACATTAACCTAATTGATACTAATCTATTCATACATGAACTCAACACAAACGATTAGGCCTTAATATCACACAAGTTTTTCAAAACCTTAAACGCACATGTTTGGTTAAACCTAACATGTCATTTTCATGTAGAATAGACAACAAGTTTTTTGACATGCTTCTTTCTATTTTGATCACCTACATGTAGGGTCCTTTATACCTTAGTGCATACCTAAATTTATATCCAACATTTTCTTAGTACCAAAACAACACTAGTATCCAATGTGGGTGTTGGTTCACCCAAGGTTCTTTACAATATTTTTTTGCTTAAGTGTGAAAAAAGCCTATGTGGCCAATGAGATTATTGAAATGAGAGTTTTGAAATTGTTTTGAAAGGTTCATCTTTTCTTCAGTAAATTTACATTTAAATGTTGTAATGGTAATTTAACTTCATATGTTTTAATGCAAGTAGGATTGAAGAAAAAATTATGGAAAATTAATTTGATCGGATTCAAGCCTTGAATTTGTTTTGAAAAGTTTCCTTAAACCTCTTTTAAGTTTTACATTAAAGCCTAAAAGCCTATGACAATCAAGATAGAAACATTGTGATTGGAGGAAAGGACTCTCAAGGTATAAATTCACTTGACAGGAAGCTTGAAGGTTTAAGGGACCAAGGAAACGAAAGCAAATGCAAACTTGACATGGAATCATAAGTGATAGTTTATGGATAATGTTTCATGGTCTAACAAACATTGCACCATGCCCACCTCAAATACTTCATGCTAAGCCCACTTGTTTGAGGTGGGCTTGGTGCAAAGTATGTTACAACATTAGCCCAAGAAATTGTGATTGGTTAAAAATATTATTGTTTTATTTTTTGTAAAACCTTTGGCTCAAGTATATCATTCACCCATAGTTCTACCCTACCATTGCCCTAGGCAAAAAATGACAAAAAACATAAGAATGCAAAAAACATTCTTGTAACCAAGGAAATGAAGTAGCATGCACTAAGGAGCACTAGTTTTTTTCCTTTGGGGGAGGGTGGAGGTGTTGGATTTTTTTTGTCCCCATTGTGTTTTACAAAATATTTCCCAATAACTCCCCACTTTATCCCATATTTTTTGCCCTAAGTTCTACTCTTGAAAACATATATATGCAATAGAAAGGAGGAGATTATAACACATTTATTTTGGGGTTGTCTAAAGCTTGATTTTTTTGGGTGATGGGTCAATCAAAGATGCCCAACACAAAAAAAAAAAAAAAAAAAAAAAAAAAAAAAAAAAAAAAAAAAAAAAAAAAAAAAAAAAAAAAAAAAAAACTTTGGGGGTTCTTACAATTGATTAATATGAATCACAATTTACTACCATGGTAAGGTATTTCAACAAAGTATTTTATCACTTTATATTATATATCACAACAAGGGGCCACATGTAAATGATTTAAAAATTTACATGGGAAGGCTTTTAGATGTTTTTTGAAAGCTTTTAGCATTTCCATGGTCAAAGACCCTCACCATGAAAGGGGCCTTAATGAACTATCCTTAAAATGTTGCATGTATTTGTCATGTCACCCTACGCAAAAGACATGCAAAGTGTAGGGAGCTTTTACCAAGAATTTAAAGATTTAACACATGTTTCTTTCATTTTATTGAAGGGTCCACAAACCATGACATTTTTTTATACATTTTCAACCTTGCAACCTCTTCTTCATACTAACAACCACAGTCCTTGCAAGGTTTAAACACATCCTCCATTGTTGATTATCCTTAAATTGGGTTAAGTAAATGAAAGTTAGGGTAAAATATTAAAATAAAATATCAAATAACATTTAATGCACGTGATTTTTAAAAAGGTAAGATTAGTCGATGATAATAACAAAAGTTGTCTAAGAAAGTTCAAGACCTAAAATGAAATTCAAAATCCCAACAATTTTGTTGGTAACAAAAGTTCAAGCCTTTGTTTTGTAATAATGTATTTTTTCTTAACATTCATTGTTTGTACATACTAGATTTTGGCTATGAATAATTTTGTGGTTAAATCTAATGTATACCCACAAAGGTTTTGGAATCACAAGATTCATTACATGTTGAAAGTTCGCAAGTTAATTTATCTAGACTCATGTTGTTTGACCTTATTTCAAATAAATGAAACCAACTTTGATCTAGATTTTATCCAAATTTATGAAAGTTAAGAATTATTTATCAAGATTTTGATACGTTTCCCATTTCCAAAAATGATTGACAAAATTCCAGAAAGGCTTACCCAAATTAATTAAATCAACAACTTGCTAATTGGTGAATATGGGGATCTATACAAAACATTTAAGTTTAGGGTTTAGGGTTTACACCTTTGACAAGAGTCAATGTTCAAATGTTGAAACCACATTAATGAAAGGTTGGATATTCAACTTGTGGAGGCGCAATGTCAAGTTTGCCTACCATAGTCATTTGTGTTGGCAACTATAGTTACCAACCCTATTGGAACATCAACTTCCAATATTACACCATTTACATCAAAATGGATGTCTAGTTCCATTTCAAGAACAAAGGCATTAAGTAATTTGTTGGGGATGACAACAACTATGTACCAAACATCATTGTTTTTCATTGAAACCCTAGCTATTAATTTTGACATTTAACCAATAGTTGTGTTTTGTTTGGCATCCACCTTATTTTAGGGTGGGCAAACACCAAAGATGGTGGTTATGTCAAAGGACCCTTCAATAATGTTGACTATATTTCCCAAGTGGTTTCCAAGTCAAAGGACCCAATCTTAACATGTAACAACAACCAAACTTCAAAAACTCCTAGTGTGTCCAATTGTTGATAGGGTTAATGTTGTTCCTAATGTGGTGGTAATGTGAAATGAAGAGGGAGTTCTCCAATTGAAGGGGGTATTAGCACAGTGGTACCAACCCTAGAAGATTTTGTTGCATTTAGATTTTCAACATTTAATGTTAGGCAAGGTGAAAGTCAAGGGACTTGGATTGACCAATGTTAATCTTGAACCATGTCCATACCGGATTTTGACATTAATGGGTGGATTAAAGAAGGTTCAAGGATTAATCAAGTAAAAGATTATGATTCAAGTTAATCCCAACAAACCAATACACTATACCATAATGCATGCCCAAGTAGTGGTTCCACATGTCACATTTTATGACATATTAATTGGAGGAACGGTTTTGTATCCCCTAAGGGTTACCATTAATTTTTGGGAATAAACTACATACTATTGATTAGGATGGTAGACGAAAGTTAATCAAAAGGCTTCATTGCCATTGGGATTTATTAGGGGGACAAGCAAGAACCTTTGATAAATTAACTATGTTGATTGGATTTTCAAGCCTTCCACATGGATTTGAAATATTAACATCCATGATCAAGATGAACCCATGAGTGGTGAATTGTTGATGTTAATCTCACATGGAATCCCACTCATTCAAGCTTCCAAATTGCATCCCAAGCCACCATGGGGCACATTAACCAAGCTCCAAGCATTAACCAATCATTTTAATACCTCCATTTTTTATGATATTGAATCTAACTAGAGTTATTCTTCATGTTGGTTTCTTCAATCACATTTTCCCTTGTTAATAATTTCATATTTTGCTCTTGGATCTTATGAGAATTTTTGATCTTTGCAACTTTCTATTACAATTATAATGAAAGAAATTTCATTTACACAAATGGACAAGATTGTAGCGTATTAAATATTGGACCAAAAATGATACTTGATTTTATTTAGTCTTTCACTTGTGTATTTGTTTGATTTAGCCAAATGGATCCAATATTAATTACAATTTCATATTTTGTAATCATAAAGTGGATTTATTGTTAGGAAATCATATTATTTCACTCTATGGAAATAACACAATGTTCTTTGATTCTTGAGATGAATTTTGACCTATAAATATTTATCACATTAATATTAGATTATTGGAACCTAATTATTGATCATCAGTGTTAGGGGAAAGAGGAACATGATGGCTTAATACTAGTTTTACAATATTCTTGGGCCAATGAAATGACAAAACTAATGTATAATTTATTGTGGTATAAATTTTACACAACTTTTAACAATCCATTTATAGGCAACATTCTAAACAAAAACCAACATTTGAAATTTAGGAATCAAGCAAAAACAAAGAGCACATTATTTGGACTAATTGTAGTTATACATGGTTTATTCCTTTATGTGTGACCCATCCTAAATCCCAACATTAATCTACATCTATGTACTTAACCTCTATTAATACATGGAATTTTGAAATTCAACTAATATGTGCAAATTTGGTTGGCAACCAACAAATTGTGAATAATGGACTCTTACAACATAATTGAATATAGTAAAATTGTCACTAATCTTTTCTAATATATATGTCATCCTTGGATTTCACAAAACCCCCAAATAAAGAAACTTATATTCATAATTTTGACAACCATTACAAAGATCATCCTTTATATCAAATTTTTACTTTGATTTACTTTTTTTTTAACTAGTACATTGATGCCTTCCATTTTGTAATATTTGACACCTCATGAATTTATTTTCTTTTTCTATTTTTTTTAGTGTTTCTAAATGATACTAAATTTAATCAAACCTTCTATTATAATCTTACTTCTTCCATGGAATTTCCATTAAATATGTGGATGTGGGGACTATATGCATGGATGTTATACTATATGATATTAATTGAATTATAATTATGTCTAAAGTAAATCAAAATTACAAATTCCAACAAATTCAAATTTCATTCAAACTTTTTCTAGGTTTTGTTCTTTGGGTTAGTCTAGATCCTTTATCTAACAATTGCATTTCTTATATCTTGATTTATGCAATGTGTAATGGAAATACTAAACTTCTATCAATCTAACTGCCACACTTCATTGTACATTTTGTACAACCATCTCTCATTTGCCAATTTTCTCATAACATGACATAATTCAAATTGTGTTTTTTTCAAATGTGCAAATGCAAGTTGTATTTTATTGATCATGGACACTAAAGTAGATGGCTTTGTGTAGGTCTATAATCATGTTCTTGTTATGAAGTTCAAACAATATGCCCACTCACTTATTACCATCTCGTCATCATGATGTAGTTGATGGCATTTTCCAGTGACTTCAACATTTTGGCTCATCCAAAGTTTGGAAATACAAAGTTCATGGTGAGGACATGGCATCAATTTCATAATTTTCATCTACTACTCCAAAGATTGTTGCTTATGGGGTTCCAAAGTTATTGAATGCACAAGTGAAATTAGAACCCCATGATGTTCTACAAATTGTCCTTGACCTTAGTGATGGCATGGATGATGATGATGTTCTAATGATTCCTAATCCACTTGTTCATATGCCTTGTAATGATTGCCATGTTTTAACCATTGGGGAGTTACATGTTTTTCCTACATCAAGCCAATTAGATCTTGCATTTTTTTTGGGAACATCCACTTCCCACAAGCTTTGCAATTTCCATTATAGGTTAGAGTGCCATCTAGGATTAGATGTATAGTACAGACAAAAAACATGATGGGCACCCTTGGCATGCAATCAAAACCACCAACATAAAAAAATGTTTACATGTATTACAAAAATCCCCATTCTTATAAGGTAACTTGCATTGCAAAGATCATCAATTATGTTATGCACAAAAAAATCAACATGACATAAGGATGCATGCACACTTTTGGCTTGCATAAACATTTTGTATCTATTGGAATTGAGTTTGTTGCAATTACAAAATAGTTGGTGAAATAAAAGGTGGAAAAGAATTTTGGAGGGACCACATCAACAATAACATTGGTAGCCAATATAATGTTTTTATGTGTTGATTTGTTTGGTTCTCACAGAGGGTTTGCAAAAAAATTACAAGGGGTAAAACTTGATAACTTAATGGATAGATATTTTATGTTTTATTCACTCAACATCAAACATGGGAACTTTCAACATGGCCCGTTGGGTAACGTTATGGGAATGTACATATAATTATTTCCAAGACAAGGTTCATTGAGGTCTATTTATTTAAAATAGTCACAAATGGCAAAGGGAGTGGAGTTGACTTTGTTGCATTGATGCAACCAAGAGGAAACTAATAAGGAGCTTGGTTGGTGTTTAACCATTATAAAAATGTTTTGGGGTGAATTACTATGGCATGCCATGTGTACAATCCACATTATTATGAAGTAATGACAATTGCAATGTGTGATATGCATTCAAAGGATGTAGAATTTCAAGTTCTCATGTGGAGGGCCCTTGTGAAAGCCATGAAAGTAAATGGTGTCAACAACCTACAATTCAAGGGGTTCATAATTGATAATGCTTAAGCAAATTGCAATGTTATTTGAATTGTGTTTGGCCCATTGAGAGAATTTTCACAACCTCTACAACAACAAAGAGATAATTTGTATTTTCCGGTTCAATCCGTGGAACAACACACTAAGATACTTATTTGGGTGTTGAAATTGTGACCGAAACATAGCAAACTTTGCAATGATTAAAAATTCCATAACCATTATTAAAGCACATGAAAATATATAGGTCTTAAGGTCTTGGTGGCATTCAGTGGCAAGTTGGAATGAACTTCAAGAGGTCAACCATTGGTTGTCTTTTTGGCATTTTTGAATCAAACAATGAGGGAAATTTGCTTGAAATTAAGTAATCATAAATCAACCAATCCCTAATTTCATTGCATTTCCCATACATCTTGAAACACATTCAATGCATTTAAATATTATGCACACCCATGTTCAATATCATATTTTTAAAATTTTGGACTTCTTCATAAGGCTTGAAATTGAAGAGGATGGCAATATGCCTACTTGTAATTTGGTTGAGACTATTCACCACACTTAGAATTGCAAACATTTTAACATGTTTCAAGTGTTTTCTTTATGAGTCTTATAGTATGTATGAATCTTATTTAAACCAAGTAGATGATTTTATTTTGCATTTTTTGAATGCAATCAAATTAGGCTTTTATTTAAATGAAGTGGGGTAAGGGTGATTATTCATGGTTATATGATAAATGTTGTCTCCTACATGGTCCAAATTCTAGCCAGGCTCCACGCTCATGAGACAAATTGCTTAGGAAAAGTAGTAAGAAATGGGCTGGGCCTAGGGCATAGTAACTTTAGGAGTGGCCAAATCCATTGCACGTAATAATAAGTCAAAACTCAAAGGTCCATGGTACGTACCAGGGTTCCTGGACAAGATGGGACACGAGGGGGGTGGAAGAGACAGCTCCTGGTCTGTCGAATTGCTAAGCGCCGTCCAAATCCTCTGTTGAAAAATAAGGGAGAGTGATGAGCATAGAAAGGGGGGGGGGGGGGGGGGGGCAGATGGTCGGCGCCATGGGGGTGGCCAAAATCCCGTTTCCAGGACATTGGGGCCCATGGATATGTATGTGCACACCCCACGTGCAAATCTTGAAAACTAAGCTACATCCTTTCAGATCAAGGATTGTTTTTTCAATTTTGTGATATTGAAATTGGCGAATTTTCCCACAATTTTACCAAAATTAGCAGACCTTATACTTAAAAAAATCCCCAAATGTTTTGTTGAAAAACCCACACAATAATTTGTCCGAATTTTCTTTTTTCAAGATTGGGAAATAAAGTTTGAAACCTAAATTCATTTGTTGGCTGTGTCCAGAGGGAAACAGACATTGCATCAGTGTAGGGTTTTGGATTTAAATTTTGCCTTGAACTTACAACCAATGGGGTGAGTGACAGCTGGACATGTTTTGATAATCTTTAACATGCTGTTTTTTAAATCAAATTCTTTGTTTTTGATTGGTCCAAATTAGCTAAGCTTGTTACATGGTTGGATCATTTATCAGGACTGTTTTGGATCTGCCCATCCATCCAGGAGAGAATATGGCAAAGGATAATAATGGCAGCACTAGAGGCTCTTCCATGTTTTGAGGTCTCACAGTGAGGACAGTAGCCCAAGTGCCGGGATCGAAAAACATGGAAGAGGCGAGAGGATTGCCATTATGTGCCATTAAATTATTTTTGGGAATTCATTTGAAGAGATTGGAAAGAAAGCCTGGCACGGAACAAATCAGAGCCCCAACCTTACACATTATTGTAAGAATTCTTTAGATGCTTAAGATGCCAGGGCAAATATTCTATCTGACAAGGGACGTCCAAATACAAAGGAAAAACAATTCTCATTCTTTACGGATTACGAATGTTGCAGAGTTCATTTTGTCCCACAGTTTTGAGGAATGTTCACCAAGTGAACTCTGCCTTCATGTTGGTCAAACTTCATGGCACATTTCCAATTTGAAATCTTTGTGGTTTGAGCTTTGAACTTGCCATAAGGGGCCAGTGTTTTTTCTAGGAATTTATATTTTGGTTTGTAGCCAAAGTGGCAATCATCCAGAGGAAGACATAGAAGAAATGGCGATCATCCCTAGGACGATTTAGCCAAATCTGGCTATAAACCAGAACCAAAACACAAAACAACTATAATACCTTTATCTCATATATATTCTTTGCCCTAAGTTCTACTCTTGTAACCTATATAAGCAGCCCAAAGGAGGAGATTACAACATATCTATTCTAAGATTGTCCAAAGCTTGAATAATGTCTTTTTGTAGAAGATGCTCATCACAAAAGAAAAAAAAGAACTTTCAAGGCCCCCACACATTATTCAAGAGTCACAATACACTACCATATGACCATTAAAATATGACCTTGTGAAATTGTGGCATTAGGTATACATATGATCTAAATCGTTTGCATGTCATTAAAGAAACCCATTGGTAATACCCCAAAAAGTGACTAATAGCTTTTTTTCCAAATCTAGGCATTTTTTGAGGGTTGGGCTGTTTTCACCCTTTTGGGAGAATTGGCCTGATTTTTTAAATGATTTTATTTTCAATTTTGAATATTGGCCTCAGATATCAGAAAATTTTGCAAAAAAGCCAATTTTAAACAAGTCAAGTATTCCTCGTGGGAGAATCATGCCAACAAAGGGGTTGTGCAAGCATCAACACCAAGTTCACTTACCCATAAACACATTTCAAAGCATGCCAAAATGGTAGTTTGAAAAGAACTTCCAAGCCAAAAATTGCATGCTTGAAACACAATTATATAACAATTAAGTACATGCATTTTGATAAATATTTTGATGCAACACATGTACCAGTTGTTTTCACCCACTAACCAATAGACATGTAATCAATGAAAATGCAAATATTTTCTAAGGCATGTTTTAAAATCTTCAATGAACGTCTTGCGTTAAATGCCCACACACATAAGTCCTTTACAAAAGTTGTGATCAAATATTCATTGTAATTTAATTGAAATCTTGGTGAAAATGGTGAAAATGTTCATTTCACCTCTCCTAAACTATTTTGACCTTAGCCTTGGGTTTGCAACCACGTTTCAGGCATGAAAAGGGAAACATTTTGGGAGAACATTTTCGAATTCAAGCATAATTTCACAAGTGTGAGAATGTAAAAAAATGGGATTTTTCATTTGGGAGTTGGAATTTTGTGAATATTTCAAACTTCTGTGATAAAAGTGACAATATCAAACCTTGTTCAAATTAAAACTTTTTCACCAATTGAAAATATCTTTAAGTTTTGAGAGGAGTTTGAATTTTCCATTCGGAGATTTGAAATTCAAATTATGACAAAAGAATGATTAAAACTCAAATTAACAATTAGATTCTTGACCATTAAATTTCAAGAAACAATTAACAAATAACCTTTGAATTGAACATGTAATATGATGTTGGAAAGCTCTTGTAAAGGGATATGACGTTTTTTTAAAAATATCTTCAATTGAAGCGTATATGTAGGAGTTATGAACTCACAAAATTGCATCATTAATAATTTTGCAAAATCAAGGATTTAAACAAAATTCATTTTGGAATCCTCTTTTTTGGTCATTTCTATATAATTCTCACCACCAATTACTTTCAAGGCAAACACACATTCAAATGACAAAAAAAAGGTGTTCAATCATAGCAATAACTACAAATTATCACAAATATATTTATGTTTTGCCATTTGAAAACCATGATAATCATGCAAAGTTGTTTGAAATGAATCAAACAAATGTTAGGATATTTAAATTTTAAATCCATTTAACAAAACTTTAAATTTTGGTTTTAGTTAAAGATTGTTCAAATAAGCAAATAATTTTTTTTTTAATTCATTAAAATTTATGATAAAAAATTTAGATGATAAGAATGTATTGTTATTTTTCAAAAATTAAATCAAAATTATGGAATCCAAACTTTTAAAATCAAAGCATGTTTGAAAATGTCATAATTTCAAGAGTCCTTTACCACATGTAAATGGGGCATATTAATGTACATGATGTACAAAGCAAAGTTGTAACATATAATAAAAGAAAATGAACCCCCAAGTAGTGAACATATTTTTGTATGATTTGAAATTATGATCAATTTTCAAAACAAAACACATACTTTTCAGAATGTTAAAAATTCATATTTATTCAACAATTATTAACAAACAACATGTGATATATTGGGGCAAATATAAGCAAATTGCTAAAAAGAATCAAAAAATGATTTTGGGCAAAAAAATGCATAATCCTTAAATAAAGTAATCCCATTGGGCCCTTTTTGTGGGTTTAGGTCTCTTTCAATATATTGTGCCATTTACATATTCAAAAGTCAAGTAGAATTATATTAAACCAAATTTATCACAATCATATTTGAAGTGAAATCATCTTACATTGATGGCTTGTAATGTATTGTACATTTTGTGTTTTAGGGCACAATATTTTAGGGACATTATATATAATATGTAATTGGATGTGCATCTCGTGTGATGGGGGAATATGCATGTGTTGTTGTGAACATGTGAATAACCATCCCATCATTTTCATTGGAATGGTGGGTTTTGTTTTGATCCTAATAACTTTAATGGTGATTTTATTTGACCATGTCCTTAAAGTGCAATGTGATGTGCAACATAGGGTGGCATAAATGGTGGTTGAGTTCACATAAATATGTGTTTTTGTGTGGTAATTCATCTTTTGCAAATTGTGAACAACAAGTCAATACATGAATGCATGACATGAAAAGTCCTTAATTGTACCTCCCACTTATTTTAACATGTGCAATTTTCAATTTGATATGTACCTAGAATTTCCAAGTTGTGGTGGATTCTTTGGTTGTTTAGGTGTAGTAATTGAAGGTGTCACTAGTCTATGTTCTCCCACCCAACAAAATGTATATTGTAGATTGTCCATTTTTGGAAATTGATTGAAGTGGTTCATGTCCCAGGTACCTTGAATGTGGGTTTTGAAAAAAACTTGGGGATGCCACTTCCTTTTTTTCCAAACAACATGCAAAAATAATAATTTAATACATCTTTCAGAAGTAAAATTTCAAATAAATTTCAAAATAAATTTTCATGTACTTAATTATTAGATACCACATTCAAATAAATATAGGGTTCTGAATATAGTTACTATTTAAAAAAATTTAATAACAAAACACAATAATGTGAAAGACGCATGTAAAACATGTGTCATTTAGTTTAGGTCAATTGAATTGGTGTTTTTGTAAAAGGGTGGGCTAGATTATGATTAAGCTTAGGCGAAAGGAAGTTTGGACATCTTCAAATATACTTGTTGGAAACTAGTTGTTGAAGGTGAAAGCAACTACAATGGCCTAAAAATGTTGTCACAAATATTGTTTTTCGAAATTGTGCAAGTTTCAACTTTCACCAAGCTAATATTAAAAGAGGTTTTCATAAATTATACTAAAAATAAGGTAGTTCAATTGCCAAATAATGCAATTTTCAAAGAACAATATTTTTATTATTAATATTAAAAAGTATTTGTGAGAAAATAAATGTTGTCATGATACACTACAAAGTGCAAATATATTTTTTAAATGATTCAAATAATTACAAAATTTGATGAAGTATTTAATCATATATTAAATATGAATTGATTGTACCAATTCAATTACAATTGAAATTTTTGACTCATATGATTTCCCAAAATACTTCTAAACAAATTTTCTCATTCAAACAAACATAAGTGTGTTGAAAAAAACATTTTTTTGAAAAATTAATTTAATTTAAAAGATGACAAGAATTATGTTAGAGGCTTTTGTATCAACATCCATTTTATTTGTTTATCAAAAAGCTAAATGAAGTCAAAGAAAAACTGCCCCCAAATATACCCCCAAAAAAATACATTTTCTTGGCTAAAGAGCCCCCCATAATGTGTTTACATTCTTGAAAGGTAATTGTAATAGTATAATAATTGTTGTATGAAGATAGTTAGTGGAAAACAAAAACTATGTAAACATAAAGGTAGTAGTTATAAACACAAAGGCAATTTCTTCCTAGATGTGTTCTCTTTGTTTTAATTCAATTTCTACTTGACAACCCTTTTGTCACGATAGTAGCAAGGATGTTGATTTTGTTGTTTTACACTGCCTCATGATTTTTCCCTTTGATTGGATTTTGTGCCCCTAAAATTAGTATTACGATTTTAAGAGTTTTTTGGGTTCACTTGCCTTTGCTTTTACTTTTTTTTAGGAGGCTTTTGATAAAGATGTATAGCATGTAAAAACACTCGTAGAGTTAAAGGATGTCCAAGTGGCCTTCAAGATCCTTTCACAATGTTTAATCCAAAGGCTTTCATATTTGTTGTGGACTCTCCTCCCCCCCCCCCCCCCCTCCCCCCTTTTAAGCTTTTGATGTTAGTTTTTTTTCTTTTGATTCAAGTTTCATCAAAATATTTGGGAGGTTTTTAGGTCCATGTTTGTTGGAATGTCCTAAAGGCCCTTTAGTCTGTTGAGAAGCTATTCTCCAATTTTAAAATGGTGTAAGGTTCATTTCCATTATGGCCATTGACTAAGTGGCTTATTTGGGGAGTTAGGCTTTGGTGGTCCTAATCATTGTCTTTTCATTCTTGTAAAATTGTCACCCATTCTTATTGGAGGCTATAAGAACATGTAGTTCAAAGTTGCTTCCATTCAAATCACACTTGAACATGGTGCAAAACCTTCTTCCCCCTACAATTCAAACTTGCATCCCCTTTTTAAACAATTTTCAAATAGAAGAGTGAATCACCTTTAAAAGAACATATCCAAAAAAATTACATAAGAATACATTCTTTAACGTCATTTTAGACATGACTTTTGATCCTCATTGTACTTGTTTGAAGTCATGTGTAGGCCAAAGTTCAAGGGCATGGTTCTTCACATGCCAAATCCTCCCATCATTTCATATGGCCTTTAACACCTTTTCCACAACATTGCACACTAGGTTGGGTTTCCCCCACCCAATGGAGCTAGGTTTAACCCATTACATTTATGACTAACCCATATATTCGATGAGGATACACCTTAATCAATGTTCCCATGGAAGGGAATGTGCAACTTTTCATGATGTTCAAAATGTCTTTGCTTCCATTGCTAAAGATGCCCAATTTCATGTTTACCATGAATAGACATGTTCTTTTGATGCCTTCATCCTAGTTTCCATCTTCATGACAATGTGTTGATATTATGTTATCCAAAGATGGGGTTTGCACTCTAGTTCATGTTGTTGTTGCTGATCCCATTCAAACAAATCTAGTTTTGAAAGTTCTTATTTTCAAAAGAGCTATTGCAATGATTGCAACCTAGATAGAAAATGAACTATATTGTGATCAACATTTAGAAAATATGTTTTTTGTTTTTATTATGGAAGGATTTGGTTGTTTGTATCAACAAATGGACGATTTTGTACATTGATGTGTTAATATGGTGTGACTAGATAAAGGCAATCAAAGCCTTCCTTTATCCATGTTATAAGCATTTTATAGGTAGAAGGTGGCAATTACCTTGCAAAGAGCCCAAGCCTCGTCCATTTTAAGGCAAGTTGTCATCATCCACTAGGCCTTTTCTTGGCTTGGTGTTTTTTAGGATTCCTTCCCCTATCTTTGTTTAATTTGCTTCACATGATTGGAGAAGGGTTTAAAACCTAGGCTTGAGTTTTGGATGAATCTTTTCTTCAAGTTTCCTCCCTTTCCCTTTTGGATTGGTGTTTTTAAAAAATCAAAGGTAAAGCACTCCCCATTTTATCCTGATGGTTGGGTTGAGTCTAACAAGGATCCTATTGACACAATTAAAAAAAAGGGATCATTTTGAAGAGGATATCAAGTGAATATGGTCACCAACCTTTCATGATTGAGACAAAAACCCATCCCCATCTGAAGGGCTTTTGGTGTGGATCCTTTGCAGTAGATTAACTTTTAGGTGAAAAATCCGAATTTTCACCTCAAAATCCAAGCATTCGAGTAACCAACCCAAATAATTTAGAGAAACCAGTTTTTTGCTTAAGCACCCATTGATATTATAGGCAATTGTGGCGATTTTTTTCCCCCAGAAAAGAAGGAAACTTGAAACAGAAATTAGAATAATCCAAAATAATTTTCGCAAAATGGCGAAAGGTCGTCTTAAAAAAAGTCACTGGGTTAGATTGGAGGTTTGTCCATTAAGAAAAAAATGACAATTGATCATCAATCATTGTTTCCTCCCAAAAACTTACTGAAACTGGTACTGTAATTGTTATGACAAGCAGGAACGGATAAGCATGGCTTTCCATTCAAGTTTTACCAATGAATAAATTCGTGCATGGCAACAAACAGGTCCCAAAGGCCAGCATTTAATGCTGTGGACCAGTTATGTAAAAAGTACGAGAGAGAGAGGGTAGCCCATAAATGACATTTGCCCTAACAAAAATTTCATAATTTAACCAATTGTATTGTGAGTTGACCTCCAAAATGTGCCAGGCGTTTAGGGGTGCAGCTAAAATCAGGGCATATGCAATCGACGATCTCCCAGTATAAAATATGCTATTACTTAGGCCCCCCTTTACACTAGGAGTCAAGGCCAATGTTCAACTCAAAGCAAGCATTTCTATTGATGCAAAAGTTGAAATCAGCCCCAAGGGCTTTTTACACTAAGAGTCAAGCTGAATACAAAAATTATTTTCAATCTGCCTCAAATTACTAATAAATGCTGAACTTTATGGTCTTGTATTAATGGCCCCAAGACTGAAAAAAAAAGGATACCATCGAATTTGGGAAGCCGATTTGCAACCCTTGGGCCAATTGTTCCAGTATTTTTTAATATCCTAACATCAATGTTCTAGCATTTATTAGTACCTTGGGGCCAAACAACTCGCCAAAAATGCTCAAAGTTGGCCCCAAGTTTTTCCTGCCCTGACTCCTAGTGGAAAGTGAGCCTTACTTACCCTGTAACTTCTGCTTTTGAATTTCAGTTTGCCAAAAAGGCTGAAATATCCAAGTCAAGCTGCGAAGGTGTGGTGGGTCTGCATTGTTTTTGTGTCGGCCCTATTGGATGTAGTTGCTTATGGAGTTTCTAATGTGTAATGTAAGTTTAGTAGGATTCGCTTAAGAAATGCAAGATCTTGTGGCTGGTCCATAGTCGTTCATAAGTTGAAGCTATGTGGGCCCTTTTCAGTGACGGTCGGTCGACAAACCTGCCAGGATTTCATGAGGCAAAGGTTTGATGCATATCTGCCCCTCAATCTTGGGATTTGTGATCACTTTTCAAACAATAAATATGATGACTGAGGAACAATGTGTCTGCCAAAGTCTCTAAAGGCTTTTTCCTAGTAAATTGTCAATAAAATTATGCAACTTCACCCAGGTCTTGGGTTCAAATCTTAAATTAAAGAAAGGTTCTCAACAAAATTGTGACTTGAATACAATGTTAAGTTTCACAAGTAACTTACGTATTGGGATTCAGAAGTTCCAAAGCAGTGTTGTACGGGTATTTATGGTGCAACCTGGGTATATGGTGCTGATATCAATATGAGTATTGAAAAACCTAGCAGCCGGGTATGACCTGAGACAATATCAGCCTTATATCAATAGCAGTCTGGTGTGAGACCTGAGATAATTTCAGGTATATACCTGGCTTATACCAACATCAATATCATGATTATACCTGTCATATACCAGAAAAAAGACAGCCTTGAATCCAATATCAGCACTAGACTGGTATGAAAGTTTTTTTTTAAGTACCCAATACCTGTACTGCCAGGCATAAACAAAAAAAGATTAAAAAAACCAATACCAAGACCAGTCTGGTATGTTCAAAAGTTGATACCAGTCCAATACTGTTCCAAACCTTAAACTTATATTGTACTGTAACAAAGAAAAGAGGCTCCATACAAAGCCTAATTTCTACTGAATCCAAGTCTGAACCTACAACACAGAATGTATGAAAATCAACAATGTTTATGAAGTGCTTCTTACTTCTTACCAAACCCCATATTCTCCATCTTATTGCACACAGAATCTAACACAAGAACTTGCTACTTGTGTTCACTTTCCTCTCTACAAGCACTGAATAAAAAACTCAAAGATGCATGATTAAAATGGCAGGACTGGTGAATCAAATTTCTTTGGACTCTCTCTTTACGCTATCAGTGGTCTCACTTGACCTCAGTATGACCGACACTACAATCCCCATTCCAAACATCACACTAGTGAATTTGACAAGATTATGTTGGACAAAATTTCTTCTCCTTCAAGCTCTTGTGCCATTGCCCAACCCACAATCCCAAAGTTCTCAACAAAACTAGGTCTCTTTCCCAAATTTGTTTTCCCCAGATATTAATTCATTGGCCCAAATTTTCCCAAGCCACATATTGATGCCTTCTTCAGACCAGCCTGTTGTCCTTATGATCTTCATCATCTTCACCAATTCCTACCTAATGTATTCATGAATGTCTTCCTACTAACATCAACCTTCTTGACCTTAGTGCACAACAAAAAGAACATGTTGAGAAAAAAATCCCAAAAAGGAAACTATCAGGCATTCTTCCTAAACAGCCCACCTCAGAGAAAAATAAATAACATCGATCTACTCTAAATGCATCACCACACACACACTATCAAAACACAAATGTTTAGCTTTCTGTAGTCAGCCATTTTTCCACTCCATTTCATGCGCTCCCCTTAGAAATCATCAAAAAAACATCTCGTTCATTTTGCCATGGCCAAAATTTATCAATGGCACTACAATAAACAACTTCACTCTGCCATAATAACATAATTTCAAAAAAACAAAACCACAAAATTATGAAACTCCATTAAATTGCAACAAACAAATGCCCACACACATAGAGACATCAACTACCCAACTTTTGTCACTATCATCCTTTGGCTACGAGGGCCACTTTCTCATCCATCAAGTCTCCATTGAAAAATGTCAACCCTTTTTCATCCTATAGTACATTGTTGGGAAAGCTTTTATGTTGTTATATGTGTAGCTTCAAATGATAGGCTTTCCAACCCTCACACAAGGGGCTAATGTTAAACAACCCTTATGAACTTTGTGGGTGTCAAAGTAGTGTTGGATGGTTTTTGGTATTTTCAAAAAAAACCTTTGATTCTTTTTTTTAAAAATATATTAGAATGATTTTGATTCCTCAAAGATTAAATTTCCTATTTTTCAAAAAAATAAATTATGATTTTGGTTCGGGTTTCAATTCTCAAAATCAAACCTAGTTTCATATAACCCAAATTGAAAACAACAATTAATTGTGAATTGACCTTTCATTACCTTTGGTTTTTTCTCTTTTTTTTCAAAAATATATAGTTTGGTTCTATTTCCACACATAAATGGAACCTAAATCTAGAAGAGAAATTTTTATTCAGATTCTACAACCAATTCCAAAAATTAGACCCAATTCCAATACAATTTGACTAATTGAAATTGATAACTTGCCAAATTGAAAAACCTCCCAACACTAGTGTCAATGCTAGGTTCAATCCTAATTTCATACAAACAAATAACAAGAAGAAAAACCTTGTATAGAAAAGGCAAGGATGGGAAGCATCCATAAGAAATACAAAGCAAATAAAAACAAGAAAACACATGTCATGGAAGAACATAACAATAAGGATAACCCTAATAAAAATAAGACCATAAACAAAAAAAAAACCATTGTCTACCACAAATTAGCTAATGATGAGGCACATTGGTCGGGATGTGTGGAAGAGATGAAAAATGTTTCCCAAGCGTAGCAACACATTGAATAATCGTAATGGATTATACACGTTGGAAGGCTATGGACACATGTTATCGATAATAAGAAATAAACATTGTAGGAATTAAAGAGGACTACTAATGATGGACTATAGTGGCATGAACACAAGAAGTAAAAAAGGAGTCAAAACGAGAATCGAAACAACCATAAGTCCTTATACCAAGGAGAATGCAATGATCTCTTGATGTGCACTCTATATATGATCGTGTCTTTTCTTGAACAACAACTATCATTGGATGCACTTTTGTGGACAGTGCATGTTGTACCATATTTAGGCGAGTCGGATATAAGTTATGACAACACTAATTAAGGTTTTAAAATTAATTATGATAACAAGAATTTTGATTCATGAGTGAACATGGTGGGGGAAAAGGTGGGAAATTTCTCTTTATACATGTGCTCCACTTTCCAAAGTAATAGTCGCAATGGGATCTCAAAAAGTATTGTGCACAATAGTGCGCTCACTCCTACATGGGCAAAAAAACAAATCAATACTCAAATCATCAATGGTATGTTTGAATTAACAACATGAAAATGTGCAATTGTAGGATGTGGCAAGCCAAGGTGAGTACATAACATTGTAAAGAAATGAACAAAGGACAAATGAAATGTAGGTTTGGTAGGATGGGTTAATAACTAAATGTTTGTGGCTAAAATTACATAAGACTAGAGATGTGTAAATGCATGGCATCCGATGGAGCATCTACTAAAAGTTTTGCAAAGTTTTGTTCATGTAGGTGGTTCATAAAAATAACTTATAAATTAGGATATGATTTTACCACAATACTTTCAAAGGGGGGGACTTAAGAATGAACAACTTAGGGTAGTAAATATCTTACGATGCTAACTAGAAGGCAAAATTGATGATTTCAACATGTGCCATTGCATCGAAATGAATAAATGTAGGAATGATCAAAGCTTAAAACCCTAAAAAGGTGAGGGTGGCAAGTTGAACCATTAAGGAAAGGCCAAGCCCCCTTGAAAAAATGGGTAAAGTGATTTGATGACCAACCAAATTTCCCACTATATTGTCAAAAGATCCTACACCCAATAACTTCTCCAACATAGCAATGGTACACAAATCAAATTTAGCATAATGTTACAAAATACTTAGAAACAAAAATATGGTACAAAGTAAATAACTTGGGTGCTAGGCATAACAAAGAAAAAATGTTATAAAGGTTGCCTATGGATCAACAAGCATAGGGAAACTAATTATGGTGTTGACATCCTTATGAAACACCTTTATGATAAAGAACTTTACAAATGGCATAAAACCCACTAATGCACATAGAATATGGAAACATGTGTCGAATCTAAAAAAACTTGGAGGAAATAATATGGGCAAGTCCAATCCCTATGGAGACCAAGCTAAACATTTGTTAGCTAAGTGGAAAGCTCTAATGTTGCAAATTCCACCTATAATCATAAAAAGGCAAGTACCACATCTAAGGCATGACCAACAATATGCATATCAGTGGCAAATGAAAAAAAAAACCCAAGTAAGGTGGGCTATTATAATAGGGTGGAGAATGTGAAGATGTTTTAAAATGAACAATGTTTTGCTTAAATGTTCCCCATGTTGTCTACTAGATTTGAACAAAATGATTGTGAAATCCCCATGTGAAGAAAATCTATGAAAAATATAATGGGGATGGATGCACATAAAATTGTCAAACAAATGGGGAAAATGATTTAATGTAATGGTACAAAATTGAAACTCATAAAAAATGGTTATCTATGATACAAAATTGAAGGTGTTAAAGATGTCCATTTGTAATACCACCCAATTTGGATGCAAATACAACATAATGCAAACCATGTGGATCACCATCTCATAATCATCCCATGTCACCACACCAAACCAATGAGGACTAAAATGTTTTACAAATGTATATTTGAATTAAAGGGTGAATGTGTAAGCAACCAACCAATAAGTCACCTCTCCAATCACAATGCATCAAATGTCACCAATTTGTTTTCCTAAAATCAATAATCATGATGCCATAAGCAAATGCAATATGAATTGGGGAACATGATGGCCATCAATGTGCCCACATACTTCAAACAAGATATTAAAATCACTTGTAAAATCATCTAAGACAAAATAATTCTCATAAAAGCTCATACATCGTATTTGAAAGACCGTTAAATGAAAGATGTGGTGAACATGCCCAAATGAAAATAAAATGTCTCCTAGTCTAAAGTAATTTCTATGTCTAGTTGATAATCATCAACAAAAAGGAAGAGGTTGTGTCGTGATTTTAGCCTTGGGTTCGCAACCAAGTCAAGGGCTTGCAAAGGTGCGGGCCAAAAAGGAAGCTCGGGAATCACATTTCACGCTCCCGAGAATGTAGGAAAGTGTGAGGGATTGAACCCACACATTCCCAAATGGGCTTCCACTTTGGGAGTTGGAATCTCGATGGAGTTCCAAAATTTCAAAGAGGTATTTTAGGGGTCAAAGTTCATTAAATTAAATGATTCTTTATACCATTGGAAAGATCTTGAAACTTAAATGTCTGAAATGGGCTCGCATGACCCATTTGAGTACTTTAAACACAAGTTATGGCCAAAATAAGGGTTAGAAGTCAAAGTGCGAATTTGACTCCTAACCACTAAAAGTTGGGAATTGCCTTGAAATACGTGAGTGCAGGTGTCATTCCACACATTGTTGGAAAGCTCTCAACAAAGGTTACAATTTCGGTTTTAACTTCACCTCAATTGGAGGTTCACATAAGAAGTTATGGCCCTTTAAAGTGCCGAAAATCTCAATTTTGGGAATTTCGGGACTCCCATTTTTGGGAGTCCTAAGACAAAATGACATTTGACTGTAACCCTCATGGCTAATAATAGAGAATAATATAAGAGGGAAGGTGGTGGCTTCCCCCAAGTTTAGGCCATGGTGAATATTGTGAATCTGTGTATGCTTGTGGTTCGTTCGTGCATTAAAAATGCTTCAACCATGCACTAACCAACTTGTTGTTTGGGCTATGTAGGTCTATGTGATAATTGATTTGCTTGTCACTCGTCCTAGTCTCCATCCCAAAGCTCTAACACCCCCCTCTACCTTCGAAGTGCTGCAAGTTAGGGAACATACTTCAATTCCTTCTTTTGTTATTTTCACTTTGGGACTCGCAATTGAATCTATCAAAAAGTGTGGGGTGCGTTAGGTTAACCTTCATCTTGTTTGATGAAAGGGAAACGTTGCCATGGTTTCATTGGATGGGACTGTTGGAATGTTCAAACCAATGCATGCATTACTTGAATTGTCGCAACCCTAGTTTTGGGCTCGCGACCAAAGCAAGGGGTTGCAAGGTTGCGAGCCAAGAGGGAAGCCCAGGAGTCATGCCACATGCTCCTAGGAGTGTAAGAGAGTGTGAGGGAATAGACCTTCACACTCCCAAGGGAACTCCCACTTTGGCTGTTGGAGTCTTGGTGGATTTTCAGAGAACAATGGTAGGGGTCAAAACCCAATGGATTGAGGATTTATTTATATCATTGGAAAGCTATTGAAACTTAGATGTCTAAAATGAGCTCTCATGACCCATTGGAACATCTGAAACACAAGTTATGGTCAAAAGAAAGGTTGGGAGTCGAATGGGCAGTTTGATTCCCGACCATTAAAAGTCAAGAATCGACCCGATTTCCTTACGTGCAGGTGGCGTGTGACATACCATTGAAAAGCTCTCGACAAGGGCTATAACTTTTCTTAAGACCTCATCTTAATCAGAGGTGTGCACACGAAGTTATGGGCCCCGAAAGTCATAAGAATCCCAACTTTAGCAATTTCGAGACTTTCATTTGGGAGTCCCAAGACAAAATGTCATTTGGATGTGGGCCTCGTGGAGAGGCATAAAGTATAATATAAGGGGAAGGTGGTGGCTTCCCCCAAGTCCAAACCATGGTAAGTTTTGTGAGTCCGAATTGCCTGTGGCTCGTCTTAGCACCAAAAGTGTTCCAACTATGCACTCACCACTTTGTGTTGGTTTTGTGCAGGTCCGTGTGAGTAGCTAATGCTTGTCATTTTTCCTAGTCCCATCCTAACACTCTAGCATGCCTCTTTACCCCTCCAAAGTGTTGCGAACTAGGGAACATGCCTCGACTCCTTACTCTTCCATTATTTTCTGTTTCGATTCACATTTGAGTCCTGCAAGGAGTTGGGAGCATGTCATGAACACATTTTTTGACATTTGCAAATGCCCATGTGTGATATTATCATGCCAATGGTAGTGGAGAAGAATCTAGGAAGCCATGTTTGAAAATATCTAAAAAACTAAAACTTGGTTTTTAATCATGCGTTCCTCTTGTAATGTCTTCTAATCCCTTATTATGGATCAACAGAAGTAAGTACAAGTCTCTTGGTGGCCTTTCTTGGCACCTTGTGGAGGAAAAAACAAACATCAATAAAAAAAAGAACAAAATTACATGCAAAATTGTAATGATAAATGGGTTAGTGATCATACAAACTAAAGGAATACCCAAGGTACGATGAACATTGACATGAAGAACATATGGAATATGGTGATATGAACAAGGGCGTGGTAAACCTAAATGGAATGCATTAATGATATCTACGAATGTGATCCATGCCTAAGTGAAAAAAGGAGGGGAACTTGGTAATTCTAAAGGCACCACAACCCTTATAACTAACAAATGTTTATGAATGGAACATTGACGCACTCCCAAGTCCCGGGGTGAACTCACTTGAGGGTTCACCAAAGTGTAGTTGCGGAAAGTTGGGACTCGGAAGGCGCTCCCGACTTCCAGCACTATAAAGGGGTAGAGGGGCGTGCTAGAAGTCCCGGGATTAGACTAGGAAGAGGGACTAGTAGATCAAGCTTGAATCTGCATCCAAAATAAACCACAAAGTGGTTAGTTCACATTCCTGGACACCCTTGGGTGTTGGGACAAGCCACGGGCACTTTGGACCACAAGACTCACCACGGCCCGGACTCGGGGGAAGCCACCACCTTCCCCCATATAGTATTCTCTACGCCACTCCGCCGAGCCTACATCCAAATGGCTCTTTTTCCCGGGACTCCCAAGTTGGAGTCCCGAAATTGTCCCGAAACTGTCCCGGTTGGAGTTCCGGGACTTTGGGAGCTCATAACTCCCGACTGCAGAGTTTGATCGCAACAAGGTCTAAACCAAAGTTATAGCCCTCGTCGAGATCTTTCCAACGCCATGTCGCACTCTCAATTCGGAGGTCGGGAAGAGGTCGATTCCCGACTTTTAGTGGTCGGGAGTCAAACTGCCAATTTGACTCCCGGCCCTTCTTTTGCCCATAACTTGGGCTACAGATGTCCAAATGGCCAATGCGAGGCCATTTTCGATATCTACGCTTCAAGACCTTTCCAATGACACCAAGAACACCTCAATGCGAGGTGTTTTGGGCCTTGCTGTCGAACACTAAACATTCGGGAGTCTCGAAGGACTCCAAATCCCCAACTTTGGGAGTGTTGGGCTTCACCCCCACACTTGGCCAAAGTGGGGTTGTGACAAACATGTTAATTAGTGACGAGTTAATTCTACCCTTATTATGTTACCACATTTGAAACACGAAACATGACACATAAAGGGGGTTCATCATGGACATTAATGGGTGAGGAATTGTTCATGACTAATGCAACAACTAAAAGGTACCCAGTAGAATGTGTTAACATGCCATGTGAAGGTCAAGATATTGGTTAAGGTAAAACAAAAAGGATAGGAATGATAGGATGATGAAATGCAGTTAAATCATAATAGTTCATGGGGACCATTTCAACATCAAACTCTAGCTATGATGTTTGTTGTCATTTCAAGGTCAATGAAATGCAAGATATGCCATTCCTAAGGACACCCAAACCATTCCACTTGGTCGAAACCCTAAACCTAATCTCCCTTGGCCCCAATCTCAAACCCTACATCCTAAACCCAACATAAAAAACTAGTATCAAAAATTAAACCAAATTGATTTTGGAAAATAAACCAACAAAACAATCAATTGAAACTATTTCCCAAGGATTTATTGTGGGCTCAGTAATTGAACTTAAACCTTTTCATTTCCTTGCTTCAAATTTTCCAAGGATTTTCATAACCCTTGTAATTGGATTGAAACCTCTTCATTTCCTTATTTCTAGGTGTCCAAGGATTTTCTTAACTTCTATAATTGAACCTAGACCTCCTTAGCTACTAGCTTCAAATCACAAGGTCATAATACCCTAACCACAAAATTCCATATGTACATGGTTGAATCCAAGGTTTGCAAATTATAATTGTGTGCATTGTAGTTGTGTGCATGTGCTAAAAGTGATGGCATCCATAATGTGCATTGTTCACACATGCACATTATCGCACACAAATGGATTCCCTATACCTAACCACTAACAATTTGCAACAATAGAAATAGCCACATTGCCAAATTCTACAACTCTTGAGGACAATGAAAAAGATGATGATTGTTTCCAAGCTTTCACAATCCCAAATTTTGCATAAATCTAAACCTTGGAACGCTTCCCCAAATCTATTCAAAAATATCAAAATGAAAAACCAAAGTGGGCCATGAAACATGAACAAGCATTGTGTGGATTTGCAAATGCCATATCCTCCTTCAACAGCTCAATTCTAGTTTAATGTTTTTGACCTAAACTTTGCACCAAATTAGTCAAACCCCATGATAAAACCTTGCAAACACCAAACATCTTGCAACACTAATACCCACAAAGTTCATAAGGATTTTAAAAAATAGTCCCTCAAACATTTCTTTGAAGTTACAATTGTGTTTTTCAATGGAATTGAACACAATAATGTCATTTATGATCTCACCTATTAGTAATAGGCTAAATTTCAACTTGTACAAAGCAAAGATGACCAAAATGTTTTTAAGTCCTTCCCTCCTTGACTAAATAATTCATTTTTTGGTTTTCTATCACTTTGCAAATGACCCCACACATGAAGCTATTATTATAGATATGCATCCCAAA
>Ga0209208_10000520_pt1 | contig 50573 bp, 33 predicted proteins | sample S1TSphfallax_3_FD_187694 | JGI IMG/M metagenome (GOLD analysis project Ga0209208, IMG submission 187694) | Host-associated microbial communities from peat moss isolated from Minnesota, USA - S1T2_Fd - Sphagnum fallax MG (SPAdes) (version 2) | ecosystem: Host-associated > Plants > Peat moss >... | reverse complement strand
CCTTGAAGACTAACAAGGATATTGGAGTCAGACTAGGGGGAGGACTGGGTTGCAGCTTGAATGAGGATACCAATGACTTTTTATTAACTATTAATGATGATATCAAGATAGAGTCTTTACAGTTGCTTTCACAAATTGCATCAATCTTCTTCTTCAAAGAGCATGTCTGGTAGGATCCCATCAATTGGTTTAAAATGCACCAGCCCTGCAGGACTATCAACTACACTGAAAAATGCCACCAGATGCAGAATTCAGTGTTGAACACTTCCTACCAAAACCTTTGACACCCCTGCAGGAGTGCCCTTGTTCCATGATCCACACTTCTGAAACAGCCTTCAGGTTGACCAAAGACCCTGAACAGCCTGCTTATCACTAAGCCATACAAAGGTACATACCAACCAACAGTGGATAAGAGAGGTCACAGTGTTTGGTGATTAAATGAAATCTTCTACATAAACCACAGACTAAAATATTTCTGACTACTTGCCAGAAGTCATAAGTACAGAACAGTTTCAAAAAATATATACCACTTGTCCTCTAGATCTGGATTCCACAGTGCAGCAAAGTGATCTAATAATGGTGACTGACATACACCAGATCTAGTTCTTATCCATTATAATGTCTTTAGCACATCTCTACAGGTAAAATGACAGCTCCATTCAAGAACAACAATATGAGGTGAGGAATCTGAATGAGGGCGAGCACCAACCGAGCTCAGAAGATGAGAACAGGGAGTGTGGGGACTTCAGAAATACCCGATAGTGCTTTTCCATCATCACCCCCGGCTTTTCAACTCAGCTAATCTGCGACTCAAATCGTCTTCAGAAACAGTGGAGGCAGTCTCACTCACTGGCACATGAGAGGCTGCTTGTGGAAGTCCAACGGAAACCTCCAAACCATAGTCATCTGCCACCTGGTGCATAAGGGAATTGACTTCATCCTCTGGAGTTGAAAGGCTGGTGCTGCCAGCCATGGCTGTTTCAACGAACTCTGATTGCACCTCCATGTTAACAAATGTCTTCTCAAATTGGTCCATGGTTTGCGAGATCTTTTGCATGTTTCCAACTGCTAAGGCGCTATCCAGGGCTTTGACGATGCTCCCCATGGATTTGCTTATGGTCTGCATTTTGCTTTGAGTACCCAGACGAGCGACAACGGCGTCCAGCCTTGATGACAGCCGCATGTAGTTCAGTTGCTCATTATGCTTGCGGATCGCATTCTGCGCATAGATTCGAGCACCGTCCATGTTCCCCTTCTCAATAGCCTTCTTCACCTTCAATTTCTCGCTCTTCTCCTCATTCTCACATTTCTTCGCTTGCCTTACCAAGCTTTTTGCCGTATACTTCAACTGGAATATCTGGTCCAACAATTTCTCCTGGCTGCCGCCCCCCATGATCGTACCGAACCCCAAATCCCAAGACTCCAAGAAACACAGAAAGTCTTGTAATATCTGACGCAAGGCACAGACAATTCAAGCCGAGACCATTGCTGGAGTTCTAATGTTGTCACCACACCTGCCACAAACTCCACCAAACCCTTGAATCTCTACAGACTCACGTCCTTAAAGCACAGACCAAAAACCTGAGATGTTATAGAAACAACTCACTGACAGAAAAATCAAATTAGCTATACAGGAAATCCAAAGAGCCGGAAATCCGGCCCTCCTCTCCACACCAAGAAATCACACACCACTCCCTCCATCAATCGAACCACACCACGAGAAACAACCGCCACGACCACAACAAAAACCTACGGTACCGCGTTTCACCGAAACCGGACGGAATCAAACGCTGAGAAAAAGTAAGAAAACGAAGCCGATGCCCAGGCCACAGAAATCCCGTGCACGACAGGCCAGAAGGACGCGCAGTATGCCAACGAAAACATGCACAATACCAACAATCGACGCTATTTTACGAACGGACCGACCACAGGGACGACGCGGGAATCGAGGAAGAAACCCTAACCCTAACAAAGTGCACGAGTAATACAAATAGGAACGTAGTAAGTACATGGGCAGCTTCTGCACATGTCTGTCGAATAATTAACAAAACTAGTGGGTACCTGTGACCTTCGGACACTGTGAAGTCCCCCGTTTTCTTTAAACCCGGTTCATGTTTTAGTTTTTTTTAGAAACTTTTATCTTTTTTATTTTTTATTTTAATAATTTGAATATTCCATTTTGAAAATTTAAATATTCCTCAATACTTCAAGCTTCTTCAGTTTCCTTGGCAAATTTTCTTTTCTTTGACAAATAAATATTGTTTGAAATTTTTCAGCATTTTGAAATAATTTGTGCCCAACCTCTTTCTTTGGTAGGTTTTCTGGACTGTGATGGAGCCTCTCTAGGGTAGACTGGCCCATCACCGATCACTTTTTTTTAAAGATCGAACACTTATTTATATCTTCATCATATCATATGTGTTTCATTTTGAGTGATTTAAAATGTTAAAGGGAGTCTACCCTAACATAATGAGACCTTACAACATCTTGTGTTGCTTTTTTTTTTGGGCAAAAATGGGGAAAACATAATGTTCCATCAATTGGAGAGAGAAATGTTGTCAATAATTATTGGATACCTATCTCCTCTTGCAACATGGATTGGCTTGACCCAAGAAGCTCCTCATTTTTCACCAATTTTTGTATTTTGCCCTCTCTTGTAGTTTTGCTTAAACTTTGACATTTCAAATAGATAATTTTTGAAAAGAAAATTGAAAATGCTTAAAAATATATAATTATTGCTAAAGCCTGAAAAGGTACTACGATATTCAACACCCTTTCTATGTATTTTTTTTTAATGAAGGTTTATTGTGCTCCATACTAATTAGTTGGGGGTGCCTATTAAGTTCAGATTTATTTATTTATTGCAATGAGCTGTTTTGATTGGCCCATCACAAAATATTCTCAAATGTTGAATAGGTACTCCCCCCCCCCACCTATCGTAATATCTTTACCATTTTAGCATAGATTAAATTATTTTTTATTTTGTTCAACTTTTGAAAAATTATTCATTATTTGTTCCAAAATTTTAATAAAATCAAAAATTTCACAGTTCGGTTCAAACTGCAGACTTTCAATTTCAAGTAGGCATAATATGCTTTCTAATTGTGCATTCACACTTGATGTTTAAGTCCGTGTTATTTGAAAATCTAGGTGGCATCCTAGGTGGCACCTAATGTTGAATGAATGTTAGCTTAACACAAAATTTTCATGATAATTAGGTTTAAGTTTTAAATGACTAGCACGGTGTTAGGGGACTTTAACACTAGAGTACCTAGCGCCAAGTGTGAACGCACCTTAAGAAAGATATATTTTACATATCGGTTAACATGTCGTGACTTCTGGAAAAAGGAATTCACGTAATGTCTAGCCTGTGACTAATAATAGAAATAATATGCTATCAGCGGCTTATTCCACGCAGTAATCAACAACGAGGAATCTGCAAATCGTATTCCGTCATTCCTGGATGGAAAATGGCTACACTGGGTGGCGGAATGTCTTCCTCGACGCGACGGGCCTCCGTTTGAACCCTTCCTTCTTCCCGCCCGCCGTTCGGGAAGACTCTTCCGGGGATGTTGTGGGTGCTTGGATTGATCGCTGTTCTTCTTGTCGTTGTGATTGCGAGTGGATTGTTGTTGTCTCGTTGTGATCTTGATTCCGGAGGTGGGTGCATAGTTGTTGCTGTTTGTGTTGCTGTTTTGTATTGTTTGTTTTTTTTTTTTTTGGTTGTTTTTGGTGGACTTGTGTTTGGGAGCTGGGTTTGGGATGTACATAAAGGAGATATGTCTGGAAGGCTTCAAGTCGTACGCGACGCGGACGACGGTGAGCGGCTTCGACCCGCGCTTCAACGCCATCACGGGCTACAATGGCTCCGGTAAGTCCAACATCCTGGACAGCATTTGCTTCGTCATGGGCATCACCAACCTGCAGCAAGTGCGCGTCGCCAATCTCCAGGAACTGGTGTACAAGCAAGGCCAGGCGGGTGTCACCAAGGCCACCGTCTCCATTGTCTTCTCCAACAATGATCGCAGCCGCAGCCCCATTGGCTATGAAGACTGCCCGGAAATAACCATCTCCCGTCAGGTATGTGTTTTTCTCTCTGTCTCTGTGTGTGCATGTGTGTGTGCCTCTCACTCGCTGTGTCTCTGTGTGTATGTGTGTGTGTGTGACTCTCTCTCAAACATGCAACCCTAGGAAGAGAGGGACTGGCATGTGGTACATCAGTCATAGAAATTGTTTGGATTTGCAGATTGTGGTAGGGGGACGGAACAAGTATCAAATCAATGGACACCTTGCACAACCCAGCAAGATTCAGAACCTGTTCCATTCAGTACAGCTGAATGTGAACAATCCGCACTTTCTCATCATGCAAGGCCGCATTACCAAAGTGCTGAACATGAAGCCAATGGAGACTCTATCAATGCTGGAAGAGGCAGCAGGAACCAGGATGTATGAGATGAAGAAGGAGGCAGCATTGAAAACCCTAGAAAAGAAGCAAACCAAGGTGGATGAGATTGATAGTGTACTCAGCCAAGACATTGTGCCAGCATTTGAGAAGCTGCGCAAAGAGCGAGCTCAGTATATGCAGTGGACAGAGGGAAATGCAAAGGTGGATCGTCTTCAGAGGTTCTGCATTGCATACAAGTATTCATGTGCAGAGCAGGTGAAAGATGCTGCTTGCAATGAGATTGTCGATCGCAGGTCCAAGATTACAGAGCTGCATGACAACATTGTTCAGCTGGAAAATGCAATTAAGGAGAAAGAGGTGGAAATTGTAAAACTGACAGCAGAAAAGGAGATGGAAATGAACAGTGACTTCAAGCTCTTAGCCCAACATGCAGACAAGCTTTCCAAAGAACTTGTCAAAGTTGACTCGTCACTCATGAATCAGAAAGACAACTTGGAGGCAGAGAAAGCAGCTGCCAAAAAGGTAGTTTGGAACCCTAGAGTGTCTATCAATCTTTGCCCTTTACATCAATTCTACAGAGTATTGCACAACCCTGCTCAGTACTGGAATTTATGGTTAGCAGGATCTCTTTGCAAATCTCTTTTCCTCAAAGCTCCAATCTTTTTGAATAGTTCTCATGGCAACTGATTTGAGGCATGACACATGTGTTTCCCAGTCTCCATTGTGTTAAATTGCCTATGCTGCAGCTTTACATAGAGATTGTTTTCTTCACTGCCAATACTGAACAGATTCAAACAAGTGCAAGTGAATTGGAGAAAGCTGTTGCTCAAAAGGATGCAGCTGTGAGACAGTTTGAGGAAGAGGCATCTGCTTTTACACACAAAGTTGAAGTTCTCAACAAAAGCTTGGCTGACAAAGAGAAGGAATACCAGGTACAAATGTTCATCTTGTGTTAGGTTATCTTTTGGTATTTTCAGTATTGTGAATGCTAGAAGATTGTCCTCAATGCCAACCGATGTTTGATTTGTGATGCATTGTGCTAGTATGCTATCTAGTGGTAGAGCAAAGCACATTTCATTCATGGCACTGATGTGATTGAATATAGAGGCATGATGTCAGGGCTTTGTAAGTCCTAAACTTGATTCACTGAGTTTGCCTGACTGGGTGAAGTATTGTAAAAAGAATCAGCCAATTCAGTGCATTTGAGGAGTGTTTGTTTCATGTCAGGGTGTTCAAGCAGGCAAGAGTGGTAGTGGAGATGAGAAAAGTCTGGCAGATCAGCTGGCCGACGCAAATGCTGCCCTTGGGAAGTTGGGGACTGAAGCCACACAGATAAGGATGAGGATTACTCATCTTGAGAAAGAGCTGAAAGACAAAAAGGCTCAGTTGTTGTCCAAGCAGAAAGAGGCAACCACAGCAGAAAATGAGCTCCAATCTCGAAGGGCCGAAGTGGAGAAGATCTCAGCAGCCCTTGGAAGCATCAAATTTGATGAGAAGCACATGGATTCATTGGAGAAGGTTGTTTGCTATCAAGTGTTTGTTTAGGATGGGAATGTAGTGGGTCCCTTTGCTTTGAACTTATTTCAGGGACTATTAGAGTTGACTGTTTGTTCTTTGTTCCTCAGGGACACATGAAGTCATAATGGGATGGACTGCAGATGACAAGTTTTGCACCATCTGTGGCAATTAATGAATTAACACTCCTATTGCTGACTGGATGACAGATGCGAACTGAAGAGATGGAAACAGTGAGAAAGTTGAAATTGGAGGCAAATATGTTAGCAGGACAGGTCAATGGTGTCCAATTCAACTATAATGATCCAACAAAGGATTTCGACCGGTCAAAAGTGAAGGGGGTTGTTGCACGCCTACTTCAAGTGAAGGATTCCTCAACAATGACAGCTCTCGAGGTACATGTCTCCCAATTCTCAACACACATGTCATCTCTTTGTTGTACACAAGTTGATTACTTGAAGCAAGTCTTTTGCCATGTAACAATGTCACCCTTGCAAAAACCATGAGGTGAGTTTTCTGTCTTCGCAAGAGTACAATGCCCATCTTGTTAGAAATCTTGCACTAATTTCTCAAGTCACTGTCTTAGTTCATCCGATACCCAAGTGAAATGTTCATGCCCTTTGTGATCAGGTTGCTGCAGCAGGAAAACTGTTCAATGTAATAGTGGACACTGAGCAGACGGGTAAGCTACTTCTGGAGAAAGGTGGGCTGCAACGCCGGATTACCATTATACCTCTCAATAAAATCCAGGCCTCTGGCATACCCCCTAGAGTTCAAGCTGCGGCTACTAAACTTGTGAGTTAACAGACCTCTTCTTTAGAGTTTTTCCTCTGATCAAACTTTTCTGTAGGTTAGTATATTCTGATCTGTGTTTGCCTGCACCAGTTCACATCATGTATTTCCATAATGATTGCAGAATTGATCTCATCGGCTACAGACCAAAATAGTGATAATCTGGTATCAAAGAACCTGTTGAGCAAATATTCAGCAACTGATTATTCATCAAAGATTGGTTGAGGAAAATGATACTAAAACCTTCTAGCTGCATACCTTGCTGAGTTCCTTGATGCCTATGAACTATCCACAGGTTGGGCTGGACAATGCAAGGACTGCACTCTCTCTTGTCTGCTATGAAGAGGATCTTGAGGTAAAATGTGCCTGAAAGTCTCAAACAGATGTACCTCTGATATATCTTTCCAAGAAAATCCATTGTGATGTGGTAATGACATTTTCTGATTTGGCATATTTCAGGCAGCCATGGCTTTTGTTTTTGGTGGAACATTTGTCTGCACCAATATGGACATAGCTAAGCAGGTACCTCTATAAGGCCACCTTGGTATGCATGGCAAAACCATTGCTGAAACTTGAAGATAAATTGTCTACATTGAAACAATGGGTAGATGGCTGTTGTGATGAGGAAGGTGTTTTCTCTGTTCCTTGCCACTCCACTATGTATGAAACTGTTTCTAATTCCTTTTGACTCCATGAAGGTTGCATTCCACAAAGACATAATGACCAGATCTGTCACCATTGATGGTGACATCTTTGAGCCCCGAGGTCTTCTCACTGGTGGCTCTCGCAAGTGAGAACTCTCACTCCTCCACAAATGTAGACTTAAATGACAACTTGTCAAGGATTTTATGGATCTTGACAGAGATACATTATGTTTCAAAGTTTCATGTTCTATGACGGAAATTGCTTGCAGCTTCAGAGTGTCAGACAGTAATGAAGATGACAATTAAAATTCTGCTTCTGGCAGGGGTGGAGGTGAACTGCTCCTGCGGCTTCATTCTCTGGCTGAAACTGAAGCTAATCTTGCTGTGCACACAAGAAAGCTATCGGAGATTGAGAGTGAGGTACAACCCTAAGTGCATTTTGACACCTCTTCACACTCTCAGATGAGACAGAAGAACCTCATTCATGCTATGACAATGCTGTGATCTGTATTTCTAGTATAAGGAGAGGGATGTTCCCCTTGTATCAACACCATTCCTTTGTGAGTGTAGAGGTTCATTGATCATCTATGTGTTCCTGGCAGCATTAGAGCATGCAATCATAACTGATGTAGTAGTTTTTCATGTGTCCTTCTTCAGAGGTCTTGATATCATTGCTACTGGTCTTGCAGATTGCAACTTTGGCTCCACTGCAGAAAAAGTTCACTCACCTCAAATCTCAATTGGAGCTCAAAACTTATGATCTTTCTCTCTTTGAAGGCCGCGCTGAGCAAAGTGAGCACCACAAGGTTAGTATGCCACTTCCCGATAAGTTTGCCATTGCCAGGATTGCTGTAAACCTGCTGTTAGAAAATGAAGGATTGAATTCAGACACAAGTCCTTTCTATCTCATATCATTGCATAATAACCATGTGCCGTGTGTAAGCAAAGAACAAAACCTTGGAAGTGGTCAATACCTGCAGGTACATAAGTTGTAGCTGATTCAGCTACAGGCATCTGACTGAATTCTTTTCTTGGAGTGGTGCAGTTGGCTGAGGCAGTTGCAGCCCTCACCTCTGAGCTCCAAAATGAGAATAAGGAGCTTGTGAAAAAGGATGAAGAACATCAAGAATGTTTGAAGACTGTTGAGGCCCTCAAGAAGTCCTTAAAAGATCACGGCCAAGATCGAGAAAATCGCCTTCAAGCCTTGGAGAAAGAGATCAAGTCCCTAAAGAAAAACCTCACTTCAGTCTCTAAAGACTTTAAGGTACTAAAGACAGTCTAGGGGGTAGAATGGTGACATTACAATGGATGCTCACAGGATTTCACATCATTAGAAGATGGTTTCCAAAGGCCTAGATCTTCATTACATTATTTTCTGCTTTTACAGACCTGTTGCTCATTGCTGCCACAATTATAAATTCTATAATGCAGGCTCAGGAAACAGCTCGTGAGAGGTTGATTATGGAAAAAGATGCAGCTATCCAAGAAATGCAAGCCCTTGGGATAGAACTCTCAACTTCCCAACAGCAAATCACAAAGCTGGAAGAAGCTATTGGTGAGGTTGAAGCAAAGGTAAGAGAATCTGGATTGAGGTACTGTGGTTACAGGAGGCAGATGAAATGACCATCGGCACACTCACCACAGCACTTACCTCAGTATATTGGATTGTTGTCAACTGCTTCATTCATCTGTTCTGCCTGATCCCACCCATTGAGCAGATCTTGCCAGATGCAGCCTGAATCTATTGTGTGTTTTCTGCTGTAGCACTTGTATTCTCAGGTCACAACCCATTCAAGTACAAGAAGAAAAGCAGTACAGGTTTCCACTGTGTAGATTCAAAATGGTCAAAACTTGTTTGAGCTGATCATTTGGCCTGTTGAATTTTGTTTCAGCGAGATGCTGTGAAACAAGAATATCTGAATGCAAATGAGGAACTCAATTTGAAGAGGGAAAGGATGAAGGAGTGCAATGTGCAAATCAGTGCATTAGTTGCAGCACAGGGAGACTTGAGTCAGAAGCTTGCTGACTTAAGCCTCCAGGCAAAGAGACTTGATAACGAGGTTTTTGTCTTGATATACCTATCTTGCAAGTACAAGTTTAGTTGCCATTCTTTTCCACAGTAAAGCATGTTTTGCCTTGCAATGTCTACTAGGTCTTCCCAAACTATGAAGGTCACAAACTCTGCTCCAAAAAAGCATACCTGTGATGTGCATATGTTGGGTGGCACAGGTGAAACACTTGGAGAAAGACCAAAAGGATTGTGCAGAGACTGTGGCAAAGCTGCGAGAGAAACATGGTTGGATTGCATCTGAGAAGCAATTGTTTGGCAAGCCTGGGACTGACTATGACTTTGCTGCTCATGATGCTCAAGCTGCACAGCAGGAGCTTGAGGTCTTGTTGGTGGAGCAAAAGAAGTAAGGTTAACATAGCCTTTTAGTTAGCTTCTGTGCATATAATGAAGATTTGTCTAGTCTATTGCATTGCGTATCCTCCATGAAGAAAGGCACCTCCATGCTAGCCTTCCATTAGTAGTTGAAAACTGCATCTCTGAAATCATTAGGATTTTGCAGCAATGAGAAGCGGGTCAACAAGAAGGCAGATGCTTTGTTTGGGAAGGCCGAGGAAGAATCTAAGGAACTGTTGAAGAAAAGGGAGATTGTCCAGGTTGGGTCTCCTAATCCTGAATGACTGATGCTGATGCTTGTCAGGTTCCTGTAAGAACATTGCATCTTCTCCTTGCAATTTTTATTACCTTCAAAGCCTTTTTGTGGAGATATTCTAAGAATATACCTTGTTATTGACTTAAATCTCTTTTGTGGTGCTGCAGAATGATAAAGTCAAGATTCAGAAGGTGATCCATGAGTTGGATGAGAAGAAAAAGGAGGCATTGAAGGCCACATGGCAGAAAGTGAACAAGTGAGAAAGATAGCTTGCTCTCACATCTACAATTATATCATGAACTGGTTTGATTATGCCTATTTGTGCACTGCTAGGGGCATAGCATAAGAACCAAGATCTCTGTGAGACAATTTCTGCTGTTGAATGTATTCAAATCAACAATTGGACTGCCAGATTTACCATTGATTGTCTCGCTTTCTGCTTCTGCTGGTGTTATCATTGTACAATTGGGCTTCACATCATTGGAGAGGTTTACAGTGTGTTTAATGGATTGGAATCACCTCACTTGTGCATGTCCTATAGATGACAAAGAGGATTCATTTCTCAAGAAGCAAAGTTTATTGAGTTCTGTTGCCTGCAGGGACTTCGGCTCAATATTTTCAATGCTGTTGCCAGGGACAATGGCTAAGCTGGAGCCTCCAGAAGGTGGCGATTTCATGGATGGGCTTGAAGTTCGTGTTGCGTTTGGAGGAGTTTGGAAGCAGTCTCTTTCAGAGCTCAGTGGTGGCCAGAGATCCTTGTTAGCACTTTCTCTCATTCTCGCACTCCTATTGTTCAAACCAGCACCTCTGTACATCCTTGATGAGGTTTGCTACTTATTTGTGCCTATAATTCCTTTTGTGTACCCTGCATCATCGTGAGTGTTACATGTTGATTACTGCTAGATTTTTTACATTGACTGAGCTTTTCACTCAGATCTAGCCATTTTGAATCTATTAGGCATTATCCACATGCTGCCAAAGATGCATCTTAACAATCATGAATTTTTACAGGTTGATGCTGCCCTCGATTTGAGTCACACGCAAAATATTGGCAGAATGATCAAAGCACACTTTCCGCAGTCTCAGGTAAGCTGTTCTTCAGAGTTGATCTTCTTCCTCTTTTGGTGTGCTAGACAGGTCCCTGATGGCTGAAGTTGTGTCTGAATTGCAGTTTATCGTGGTATCATTGAAAGAAGGAATGTTCAACAATGCTAATGTCATCTTCCGCACAAAGTTTGTGGATGGAGTGTCCACTGTCACAAGAACAGTGCCCAGTGGAAGCCAGGCTCCCAGCAAGAAACAAAAGGCTGCAAATGAACAAATGTCACAGGGTAAAGTGTCTCTCTTCCTCTTCATCATGTCCATAAGTACCTGATAAACTGGTTTTGTTAGGTGTGTGTTCCTCTGGTATTTATTGGTGTGTAGACAGTGAGCTAGTGTTTCATGCAGATCTGCATGAATGTGTCATCTATTGTCAACTGGTTATATTTCTTTGTGATAAGAGGGAATTTGATGGTGTGTAGACATACAGGTTTGCTCAAATGTCAGAACAGACTAGAACAGACTTGTGAGTCTTTTCTTCAGAGTCCTGATTGGGCCAATGTAGTTCTTGCATGCAATTTCTAAGCAGTGTGTTGTTTGGAGGCAGATTTTGAGTCCCAAGTTTCACTGTAAAGTAGACACATCCAAGGAGCTTTCTTCTGATGGGGGAATCTGCCACTGCATCATCACTATGAAGGATTCAACATCAGAAGAAAACTTTTCACTTTCTGACCCATTTGTTCTCCCTTGACTGAAATGGGAAGGAAAATCTTTTGGTCATGGGATGAAAGAGCAATTCTGGTTGGTGAGCTTCATAATACATGGCCATTTGTAACACCACTTGAAAATTTACACTTATTTGATACCTCTTCTAGTGTACATATATCCTGACTGCAGCTATAACAAACTCTGTTGTACCATACTGTGTTTTGTAGGCATTTTGCCTGAATGATTTGTGATTCTCATATGGTCAATTGGTCCCCCAAAACTCCAAATTCTATGTGAAGATTGATCTCTTCTTACAACTGTCATGGCCTGCTGTGCAACCCAGATTTCCTCCATCTGGTACCCCAATTCTGATTACATTGGTACTGCTCTCTACTGCTCTGCACCTTGGATTTTTTTGCTTTGTCCTTAATACAATTGAAAAACAGGACTAGTATTTCTCAAGAATTGGAGAATTGTTTATGAATCTTCTCTGAAATTATGCTTGAAGAATATGTTGAAACACATATGTATGTCAGATGTATTATTTGTGTTGATGCATACACATTTGTATGACATTGGGATAAGGGGAAGGAGAGAAACCTCCAAAGCATTGATATCCAACGACCTTTTGTGACAATGTTTCTATTTCCCTAGTGGAGAAACATCTGTCAATTTTCTTCCCTGCCCCCCTTCTCCAAAGTCTTTTAGATCTAAGGTGGAGTGATGCAACATTTGTTCATTCTAATTCTGCATCAAGTGTTATCCTCATCTGTAGCATGAAACCAAAGAAATAACTCTTAGATGAGAACCCTCCAAATCCTGCAACTTGATGAATTTGGACTTGTAACTATTACTCCCAGGCAGTTGATGTGATTGTATCTGAAGGGGTGGCACTGTCCATTGTCCATGTTTTCTTTCCTCTCTGCATGTGCATCAAGCAAGCAAAGCAAAGGTTCTTTGGTAACTACTAGATTAGATGTTTCAATTGAGCAAGCAAAGCAAAGGTTCCTTAGTAAGTACTAGATCAGATATTTTCATTAGTTAATTAATCATGACAAAATCCACCCAACACCTGTGGATTTTGTACTGAAAAAACAGATTTGTATTTGCAGCTAAGACGAAAGCGAAAGAATCTGTGGTATGTTGGATGATGCTGCCCAAGGACTAGGTTTGTATTTGAAAGGAAAGAAAGGATCCGTGGTACTGGATCGTGCAGAGGATGCATTTGCGAAGAAAAGAGGAAAGAATCTGTAATACTGGATTCATGCCAATGTGCAGAGGAAGTCTAGTATAAACGAACCTTGTTGCTCTTGTTGGTGCAGGGTTCTTGTTAGAAGCTGCTGTAGTCCCATGGGACTACAAACGTCATTGGATCGCCTTGCTGTGCACGATAGAAGCCTTCACGTCGAACATACCACAAGCATTGATAACGATCTTGGGAATGATTCCTCCAGAATCCTGGTCCTCTCCAGACGGTGAATGCGTCTTTGTGGCCGTTCCAACCGAATGTGCACCAGAACTATGTCGTCCCCCAGAAGTTGGTGTGGAAGCTGAATCCGAAGTTCTCTCCAGGTTGAAGGTATTGCTGTCCCAGATCGTTGTCTCTGGACATGCAGTGAAGACACAAAACTCCTCCTGCTCCAAGCTGGTTCAAAATGGTAACCGATTGTGCGTCTCTCGCTTGCACAGTCATCGTGAACTCGGTCACGACCACCACGACAAGCAAGATCGTGAAAAGTACCATCGCCACATCTGGCGACCTTCCGAATTGTCGTTTATTATCGTTCCCCGCCATGTTCCTGAGTGCCTCAACCTTAATACACACAAAATTCAATCCATCTGCATTCATGAGTACGAGATACTATTGGAGATGGCAATAACGCAAATCAGAACAAGAAACGGACAGCTGATGTTCACAATCACTATACCGATCTCAAGCACTCAAGACAAATCATCCCAGTTCTAAACGATGGTCCAACGGAAAACGGGACCTGCGATGCAAAAAAAATTTGCAAAGAAAATTGTTATATATCATCACTCCAGTAGCTACCACATGCTGCATGAGAACAAGATTGACGTCGTCGAACAGATCGCAACTCATTTTGACTCGATGCAAAGTGTTGAGATTGCAGTGAAATAAAAGAGAAGGAAGGATATTCAATCCATTCACAAGAGATGTAAGAAACATTAATTACCAGATCAGGAAATTTTTATGTGGGGAAGACGCGAGGCGACGGACACTGATGAGGAACGTGATGCTCATGGAGAGCGCTGCACTGTATTATATATGGGAGTGTGGAGATGCTGATGCTGGGAATAATATGCCAATTTCGTCTTTTTCGGACAACCACGACAAGGCTTGCGATACCCGCGCCTTGCTGCAGCATATGCTCTCAATCAATTCTGATCATCAACTGGAGAGCATGAAGGTCATCTCAAATCAAAGGACGCTCACGACCTTTTTCTCACGATTAATCCATATCCATGAGCTCACTGAAAACCGAGAAGAGACAAGTCTTGTCGGAGAAGCGTACTAAGTGAGATCATGACCAACCAAGATTGAGAAATTCTTCATCTTCAGTTCTTGGAGACTTCAGAAAAGAGATCAAATCCCGCAAGAATCATAATCTCCTAACTCTTGATCTAGCAGCTCCCTGCAACTAAGCTCTTGATCTATTGATCTAACTCCTAGCAAGCTCTTGATCTCTTAGAGCTCCTTTGCCCAAAGAGCTAGAGATCAAGAGCTATATCGGTATGGAATGGCACTCCCAGAGACTGACTCTGTATTAAATCGGGAAAGTAATGTTTTGTAGCAAGGACTATAAGTATAAAACTTGCAATACTATGCATGTGCTTTTGTTTCCCTTCCTTGCTTCTGTTTTTCTCTTGACACACATTGCTTGCTCCTTCCTTCAAGTTTCTCTCGACATGCATTTGCTTGCTCCTTACTTGAGAGCAAACTTCCATTTTTAAATGGCACTCATTAGAAGCTCTCCTATCAAGCTGTGCATGGAATTTCTTGAAGACAGATCAATGCATATATACATTCTGGATATGTCTGCATATTATGTTGTCATTGTATACATTCTTGATTGTCTGCAGTGACGACTGCTTTCAGAGCTAGAAGCACTCCTAGCCTAAAACATTAGTTTCTTTGCACTAATGAAAGTTCTACATTCATACTCCCCACATCTTTTGTACTCTGATTCATTTCAAATGTCTGTGGATTTCCTCATTTTCAAATTGTTAACCAAAATGCAAAAATTGCTCCACACATGCATTTGATTGACCTTGGGTACTAGTTGTTACAGGAATTGGCAACAAATTCGGGCGCTTGCAACAACGTGCCCAATATAACTGTGTGTCAACTCCATCTCAAGCTTGCCTTTTCATCTTCCAATCTATTGGTAATTCACACATTTTCTATGACTTTGTGTGCCAACTTTGTGTGAAGATATTCCTAAATCAATTGCCTTGGAAATTTGCAAAGATTTTGACCACAAGCAATTCCCCGCTTTCATGTTCGCATTTTCATGTTCACGAGGTTGCTTATAATACACACTAGTGCTAGTAGGGATGTGTTCATAGTTCATTAGGAGTTTCACTAATCATCACTAATTAATCTAATGAATTCATCAAACCACTTAGTGATCAACAACAAGTTAATATGAAATAACAAATTCATTAAAAATTAATCAAATTAGAAACTGCCACATGATATTTATTATTTAAATTAAATGATTTTTTAAATTTTTAAATATTTTATTTAATATTAATTCGAAACTTTCAATTTGTATTCTTCAACAAAATATTATATATATATATACATATAGTCAACATACACCATTAACCACATGGAAGTTTTCATCAAGATTTGACCCTTGGACTTTTCAAGGTAGTAACCCATTGCCTTTGCCATCCAACCAGTTAATTTGTTTTGAAACAAATTTAGTGATGATTGTATTTTAATATATTGTTTATTTCAAATGTTTTGCAAAAGGCAACTTTAATTATTATTATCTTTTTCATACTATGTTCAAATGAAAAAATTAAAGTTCAATATAGAATATTTTTCCATGATGCACACGTCTTTAGTACTTTTAAGGGAAAAAAAACCATTTAATTTAACTGAAAATGCATTTGAATCTTGCAATTTAATATTTACATTTCAACAATGATGTATTGAATTTTTTTCTTTTTTTAACTAATATTATTTTTCTCATATTTTGTCCAAATGAAAAAACTTAAACTTCATTCTAGACGATTTCCCCAAAATGTATACATTTTAAACAATTTTAAGAAAAAGAAACAACTACTTAATTTGAGTGAAAATACATTTGAAACTTGTTTTCCATTGTAAGCACTGTCGCCCAAACAAAACACCATAGTGGGGAGCTCTTATCCTTGCTGCTCTCACTCCTTCAAACAATAGCGATTAGGTGATGAGGATGATGACAACCAACACAATGGTGACAACCAGGATGACAACTAGTAGGGAGAGCATAAACAACCCCCTTTCGTAAATGGACGCTAACAACCAAGGTCACCCAAAGCTCTAAAGCTCTAGCTCTTAACGATGGTGGTGGTGGCTCTAGTTGCCACCTCCATTGCCGTACATGTAGGGTACCAAGAGAGGAAAAAGGAAGAGAAAGAGAGAGGGGGGAGAAATAAAAAATAAAAGCAAAAAACAATAAAGGGGTTCTTTAGTGACCAAACCAAGGGCCTTCCTCTTGTACTTTTTGAACATTTTGGTTGTTCATCCTACAAGTTCCAAACTTTAGGGGCTTGGCCTTGTTTGGGTTCAACTCCCAAAAGAGTTGTACACAAAAAAACAAGTACAAAAACATCAAAATCATCAAGCAAACTTCTTTAAACCAAGATTTGCAAACAAACGGTGTTTGCACCTCGAACAAAGCTCCTACATAAACAATTGATAATAACACAAACAACACACAACTACCCAACATTTACTACTAATCAAATCCTATGCATAACACACAACAAAAAACCAAAAATTCAGTGTTAAACAACTCTAACTTAGTTGTAGCACAAAAACAATTAGCTAAACTTTTGGTGATTCAAAAGATTAACTCACTTGCAACAATGTAGGAATCCAAGCTCGAAACATAGAAAATCAAAACACTTACATAACCAAAAAAATTGCAAAGCCAAAACTATGCTTTGGAATCTCAAATCACCAAAAGTGATTTGAGGTCACATAAGATGGGATTATATCCCATAATAATAAATATCTTAAACCTGATTCACATTGGAATTGGTTCGAGATGAACTAATTAGTTTAAACGACCCAATTTATTCCTAATTAATTAGGAGTTAACTAAATAATTAAACTAACACACCGAAGACCATCAATTCAACCCATCAATTCAAATTAACATACCCCTTCATCTACTAAACTTACTTGACTACAACCTGACAAAAAAACAATGAAAATGACCATATTTTAGTCATCTCATCTCTTGAAAAATGTCCAAAAGCTCCTTTAAAATGTTTATTCATGATGTAATGTCCAAACATGGTAGTCTAACAAACTCTTGGGGCATACATATCAATGAGGCCATTACACATGAAATATTGTTGTTGCACCACAATTTTTAATCCCTTCTACCCTTCCCTTGGACACCTCTTTCATGTTCCATAATCATCACAATTCAAGAAATTCCATCATTTGTGGCCATGCCATTGAACACTCTTTCAACTATCTTTAATGGACTTGAAATAGTAGTATAATGAACAAAGGCAAAACAATTTGGAATCATACCCTCTTGTTGCATTGGATGGATTGTTTGATCATCTTCTTATGCTTGTTAGTCATTACAAAACCTTGCAAACCTTGTGAGCCTTGCATTTCATCACCAAGAAAATGCATGATTGTATAGATACTACCATTGAAAAGGATCTAAAAAAGAAGCCAAATCAATGACATGTAGTAACCACATGTATAACAAGCTCTGCATCCAACCATGGAGACTTTTAATCTCCTCCATCCAACCAAAGTGCTTGTTTTGACATCTTGTGTTTGAAATCATGTTGTATCTTGCGAAAACGTCATAACAAAGAAACATATAACGAGAAAAGTTTCAAGCTTCCACAAATGCATCACAATTGTTAACCCTATTTTCTTTTGTAACTAATTTGTAACACCACAAGATCAAGGATTTCATTTTAATATGCTTCAAATTCTTAAATGACATTATAAAAAAAAATTAAGTATGAAATGAACACACCATTTAGAATAAAACAATATTCATCAATGAAAATGATAATTCAACATATATAACCTTAAAATCAAAAGGGAACTTTATAAGAATGTGTGTTTAGAAATATGAAAAATTTGTTTTCCATGCCAAAAAATTTCATTAGATATTTATAAATTATTTGTTACCCAAACTTGACCTCTTGTTAAACTGTAACTATGCATTATTCATATCATGTGATTGATGATAAGTTGTTTCAACTATTTTTGTGCCATGTTGATATGTGCACAATTGTTAATGTTATTAATGAAAGAAAATTGCATTATTTACAAAATCATCCATTATGATTGGTGAAAACTTACATAAAAAATGACATCTTATACAATCTTATGTTAAATTAAAAATAACACCATAAAGTGCATAAAACAATTAATAAAGTAAGAAATATGGACACATACTTTTCCTGAATCATTTTTTATTCATGTTGAACACTGTTTGCATTTGTTCCTTTCAAATGTTCTTATTTTTCATTTACCTTCAGTATAAGACATTCCATCAGGTGCAAATAGGTTAATAAGAGCCATTAGTGCCCCCCTTAAGTGACTATTTTTTGGGAATATTCTTGAATTATTCTAGAAAAAAATCTTCAAAAACATCATTGAAAATATTGAAAATATTCTTTATACTATTTTTTAAAGGTTTGTGTTAATTTTTTTCCAAAAATATGTCATTTTCAAAGTTTTCCCAATCCATTTACAAGTCTTTTTACTACTTAAAAATAGTGGTTACAAGTTTTTTTACATTACTTTTGAAGGTTCAAATGTTAATGAAATAATTTCATATTCTGAACATTTATAGAATAAGATATTAAATATGATAATGTGCAAAAAAAATTATTTATCTTCAAGTTTATTTTTTTATAAAAAAAATTGGTGTAAAAAACATAGAATTAAGCAATGTTTACAATTGCTTTTGGCTACTATTAGCATCATTACACCCCATGCTAACTTCAACAACTTGGATTTGTGACTTTGGATTTTTTTCTTACAACATTTTTAATTTATTTTATCATGGTGAAAATATGTCATGGAATGCTTCTTACACCCTAGGATGGAATGTCAAAAAAATTCAATAAAATGTCATCAACTACCATGACTAAGGTGAGCCTCCTCACTTTGGTTGTTTTGTGTTCACTTTTGAAAACAATCACATTGTGCTTGAACTTTTGACTAAACTTTAGTTCTTATTTTTTTAATCATTGCATCAATGTTCAACATGTGCATCACTTAGGATGCGAATGTTCATTGATTGCTAATATTGATAATGTGGCATTTCTTTGTGAATGGAAGGTCGTTTTAGTTTGGCCTTCTCTATTGTGAGGTTATGCTTATTTTTTAAATGTGTAATGAATAACTATCTCTTTCTTAATACTGGAAAACAAATAACAAAAAAAATCCACCTTTCATATCTTGTGAAGAAATTATGAAGGTGGAATAAAATGTGACTCAATTAAAATTATAAAAAGCCTACCATAAATATCTTCAAAGGTGGAGATTAAATTTTTAACTTTTTGACCTTTTATAGCATTAATGGTCGCAAACCACTCTTACACAAAGGACCATAAAAAACACAAATAAAAAACCAAAAACCAAAAAAAAATTGAAATTTTAATAATATCCTTATTTTCATGATTAGTTAAATACAAAGTAAAATTAACATTTTTTTAGCAAGCCACAAATATATAAATTGGGGTTTAATTAATTTTTTATGAAACATCCAAACAACACAAAAGATAAGAAGAAAAGGGTCACATTTTTCACCATTAAAATTATGAGTTTTATTAAAATATCTAAATGAATATATTAAATAAAAATATAATATTTTATATATTTTTTCTCCTTTTCATTTCTTTTTTAAAGTTCTTTTTTTATTCTTCTCTTTTTTATTCATTTAATTTTCATCTTTTTCATCATCTTTTACTTTTATTTTTCAATCTTGTTTTCATAGAAACAAAAGAAAAAAAGATAATTTTTTTTCGCAATTATGTTCATTTTCTATTTTCACATAAATTGAATATCTATTGAAAATGTGACATGGTGAATGGTCCAATTATAGGTGATGATTGGTGTGATTGTAGATAGTGATGGTTGCAAGTGATAGTGTTTGTAGGTGATGGTGGGGTTGCATGGTGAAGTTGATGAGATGGAAAGTGAGTGAACGAGAAGAAAAGAAAAAAAAAGGAAAGGCAAAAGTAAAGAAAAAGGAGATGATGTAGGTAAATTTTTTTTTGGGTGAAATTTTGTAAAATTTTGAGTTAAAAAATATGATACAACATATACAAAGTGAGAATTTTTCTTTAAAAAATCATTATATTTTTGTATGTGGTTTTTAACATGTTGCCAATTTTTTAAAAACTTGATTAACTATTTTTATTTGAAATCTAGTTTATAACCATATTTTGGCAAATTTTTCCTAGTAATGATTGCCCATTTTTCTACATCTTCATACATATGATTGCCAATTTGGCTATAAATAAAATTTCTTTAAAAAAATTCAAAAAAGGTTAAATGGAAGTTTTTATGAATTTGTTTTTTTTGTGTGCCTACCACCTACATCTTTTTGCTATGTTGAATTGGTTCAATGTAATTCAAATATATTTTAATCAATATTGATTTTTTTTCAATTTTTTTCTTTGTGAAATGATTTAAAACAATTTTGGACAATTTTGCTAACATTATAGATAGACTTTTTTCTTCACATGTGTTTACAAAATGTATGTCGGTTCATATACTTTTAGATTTGTTCTAACCTTAATAGTTGTTACATTAATTTTTAAATAGTTCAATTTACAACTAATCTTATTTCACCATATTTGTAATAAAGTTGTATAAACTAATGATGCAAGGTGTGGGCTGAAATGTTAAAAGGGTGAAAAGTTTTATTGATGTCACCTTAGTAGCAAATCGTTACATTGCTATTTTTTTAATGTTTGTTGCTAACTCATTTTTTGTTTTTCGAAAGAAATTAAATAATATCATGAACTATGGATATTAATGTTATACATGTGATGTTGATTAAAAGTAATTACAAACTTGGTTCTTTTGGTACTTATCACCTACATCTTGCTAGAAATGTCAACTAAAACAATCATGAAAAAAAAATTAAAGTGCAAATGGCTTTTGTTATTGTTAACTATATTAAGTTTTTTTAAAACATAATAAATCCTAAATCCTAAACCTATTATTGGGCAAATATTTTGTAACCATGAAAAAGAACATATTTTATGTTTCTCCCAACATATCAATAAAAAAAAAAATTGGATAAAATTTCTTCAGTCAATGGAAAATGATTCATATTTTATTAATTAAACCTTTCTAAACCCCAATGACACACCACTTGTGAGAGAATTCTTGAAGTTATTTGGATCCTTTCATAAGAATGAGATAAAATGGGAGGTTTTTCTAAAACTTTCTTTTTCATTCCAAGCACACATTAAGCCTGTCGCAACCCTACTTTGGTCAAGTGTGGGGGTGAAGCCCAACACTTGGAAAAAGTGAGGATTTGGAGTCCTCCGGGACTCCCGAATGTTCAAAGTTCGACAGCAAGACCCAAAACACCTCGCATTGGGATGTTCTTGGTGTCATTGGAAAGGTCTTGAAGCGTAGATATCGAAAATGGCCTCGCATTGGCCATTTGGACATCTGTCGCCCAAGTTATGGGCAAAAGAAAGGTCGGGAGTCAAACTGGCAGTTTGACTCCCGACCACTAAAAGTCGGGAATCGACCTCTTCCCGACATCCGAATTGAGAGTGCGATACGTCGTTGGAAAGATCTCGACGAGGGTTACAAGTTTGCTTCAGACCTCATTGCGATCAGACTCTGTCAGTTGGGAGTTATGAGCTCCCAAAGTCTCGGGACTCCACCCGGGACAATTTCGGGACAATTTCGAGACTCCAACTTGGAAGTCCCGGGAAAAAGAGCCATTGGGATGTAGTCCCCGAAACGTGGCGCAGAGAATACTATATGGGGGAAGGTGGTGACTTCCCCCGAGTTCGGGCCGTGTGGTGTGTCTTGTGGTCCAAAGTGCCCATGGCTTGTCCCAACACTCAAGGGTGTCTCGGAATGTGAACTAACCACGTGGGTGGTTTGTTTTGATGCAAATTCATGCTTGATGTACTAAATCTTCTTCCTAGTCTAATCCCTGGGCTCCGAACTCGACCCTCTACCCCTTTCTAGAATTGGAAGCCGGGAGCACCTTCCGAGTCCCTCTTTCCACAATTACACTTTGGTGAACCCTCAAGTGGGTTCACCCCGGGACTTGGGAGTGCGTCAGAACCTTAACTTATCTAAGGGTTTAGGTGAAAGGCTATTGCAAAATAAATTTCAATCATGCCAACAAATTGTGCCAAAATGTGACATTCAAACTAATTCATTTGAAAACAAAATATAATGACTTCTCATGGAAATGTAAGGTCTATGTCACCAAGACTCTATTTTCAAAACTTTTCCTTCTTTCTTTTAACTAACTTACTTAGATGTTGTCTATTTAAGTTGTTTTGCATTGAAAATGGATTAATCTTAGTTAAACATGTTCGCAACACAAGTTGGTTATAAATTGAAGATATTCTTTTATAAGTTGATTTATAACATGAAAAATCTACATGTACTTTTATGCTTTACAAGTAAAATGTAGATATGTTAAAAAGACATCACAATTCAATATGAAAGTTATATACCACGGGTGGCAAGAAGCATGGTAAAGAAAATGAAGATTCCTTTAAACACATTCAAACTTAAATGAATGCTCGCCAATGATAAACCCTAGTAGAAGATATGTATTTGCATTCTATGTGTTTAGAAATGGATGATCAAGTGTTAAAAGCCTCAAAATGTTTGAGTTTCCTCATCAAAGTAATGGTGCAATACAATTGATTAGGACTAGAGCCAAGATACCTACAATAAAAGGGTTTAGATACCCTAAACCTTAAATCCTAAACCTATTTCCAACATTTTCATTGTCAACATCCAATAAATGTATTCCAACAAAAAGTTTTTTTTAAAGAACACATATTAGTTCTTGTCTTTGTCTTTTAGTATGGAATTGTGGAAGCTAAGCAAAAAACTCCTATTGGCTCTCTTCTCTCTCTATTAGTTAGTAATATGGGCTTTTGTTTTATTGAGCTTCATTAATGTGGAATGTAGTTGAATGAGAAAGAGGTCCAATTTGTTTGGAGCAATAGAAAGCTAAGAAGCTTTGTTGAAACTTTTAAAAGGGCAGGGGTGATGGTTGGGTCTGGTGTGATTGAGTTTGTTGGGTGCTTTGCCAACAAACCCATATGAGTTTTTTAAAACCCTAGATAAAAACCCTAGCTCCTTTCAAGAAAAATTCCAGCTGACCTAATTACTGACATGACATTGCCATCAACTCAAGATCCAAACCGGAAGTGCCCCTCACTTGCTATAGGTTCCAGCAAACAGGTCATGAGTGCTATGATCAGAAGCTCCAGCACTGACAAGAATTCTTTCAAACTTGAGAGTGCTGGTTGATTTAATTTTCTAGCTTCAATTGCACACACCAAAATCCACAAAAATCACATACCTGGTGTCTGAAGATCAGAGGAGATTGAGCAGTGCTGCCAGGGCTGTCAGATGGGCTATGTATGGCCATGGAGTCAGCAGAAGCAACATGAGCAATCCGAGTAGGATCTCATGGATTGTTGTGATGGTGTTGATGTATTTTCTCATGTTGTTGTGGTTGCACTGAAGGTCCTTATAGGGTTTAGGGTTTAGGGTCTAGTTTATCAAGATCCTTTGTTGAAGCCTCATTAAATTACTTTTGTATGTGTGGTCTGCATTGTTAAGCTTCATCATCAGCTCCTATCATGTTCTCAGTATTGATTCAGAACATTTCACCTATTGAACATTTCATGATTATCTCATTGACAGTCAAAGGCATTGTCTTCCTCCCTGAATGGGAGTTTGTTCTGATTTGCCACTACCGCTCCAGCCTGCATAGAGTTCCCTCCAACTTTTATCTGACAGATTGCTTTCTCATCTGTGCATGGATGCATTTTTTATCTAATTCTTGCACATCAAATTTTCCTGAGAATTTTTCCACACATATTTTAGCTCCTTATATCCACTGAATGAATTGTGGGTGATGCCAAGTTCTGCTTCTAGGATTGACAGTAGGTCTGAGGTTGTAAAGGAGCCTTGTTAGGTCCCTGTTTGTGCTGGCTTGGGGCAGAGGTGTGGTGGAAACTGGCCAATCATTCAAAGGTGGTAGTTGCTCCCCAGATAATAGTCATGGGATGCTGCTGGTTTTTGGAGGGCATTTGCATTGAACAACTAAACCAAAGGGAAAGCAATCAATAAATAGGAAAGAGGATCAACAAATATGGATGGGAGATAGCACCAGATAAATCTATGATGGGCTGATATGTTGGCAAATGGCCTCCAAAACCCAACATCATCATGTTCATTCAATCTGTTTTAGTTTGTTCATTCAACAAGTGTTCACATATCTAAACTCAGGGATGAAGTGATGATCTTCTTAATAATGTTAAGGCAGGAGAAGCTGATTTGGCCACACCTGCAGCATGGTTTGGAGGCTGAATTTGCCCCCTGCTGCTATAGTGCAGTATGCTGTGTTACTATGTGTTCTCCCAGAAGTTCCCCTGCTTTTATCAATGGATAATCTAACGGGGTGGGTACTGATTCTAGCACCCATTGTACCCAAGAGCTTGCTGTAAAGGACTTGCTCCATGGCTTGCTGGGATCCAGAGTCAGCAGTACTCAGCCCGTTGCCTAGTAGGTTAGAGTGCCGTTACCTCACCTCCTCTGTACACAACATTGCTGAGCGGTATGTAAGTCTGGGCTGCATGGAAAGGCCCAATCACAAAGCCCATTCAAAACTTGTTTGCTTTAGTTGGGAGCGGGAAACAACATCTCAAGAGCATGATGGGAGAAAACGAAAGTCTTGGCAATGAATCATCCATGATGGAACAAAGACTGGGCTGCAAATATATCTCACATAATTCACACAGAAGTGCCATTTTGGTGCCAAACACAACTCTGCAGCACAGGGTAAATGTTCAACAATACAACATGGTAGTGACACGTTAAAACGCTCACAAGAGGGTGTTACACCACACATAAACTAGGAACATTTCAACAAGTCGAAGCTTTTTATGAAAGGCGTTAATCAAACAGATCCGAATACAGAATTAGTGTAGGGTTTCATTTTCAGCACAGTTCTGTTTTCCTATTCAAGGTTTTGCTCGTTGCTTTGCCGGTGTGAGAGAACCCCTGGGGATGGAGGCTGGTGGTGCTCATGTGAGGATCAAAACTGGTGTACCTCGCTGGAAAGAAAAGGTAATTCTCTACAACTTTTCTTCTGTTTCTTTTGCTTTTGCGAAGTTTGGAGAGCTTGAGCACATTTAGAGGACATTACTTTCTCACAATTTTGTTCTCGAAAGTTGTATTTCTGGTTGCGTTGATGGTGGACCAGATCCTTCGGTTTTCTATCATCTTCATCATCTTGAATATGGGTAATCACCCCTTGAGGATCTGGTCTGTGTCGTCATTGTCAGAAGTACTGCTAAATCCTGACGTGTGATTGATGTTCATGGTGCAGTTGAAAGAGGTATGTATGCAAAGAGTGCGGCAGGAACGCTACCAGTTGCTCTGGAAGATTCGAAATGGAGGCCAGCCTCCTTCAATGTCCACTGTCCACAATAGCAAGGTTTTGTCATGATGCTTATCACCTTCTCTCCATTATTTCACTCTCACCTTCATAAGTGTTTTGGGGCAAAGACTACCAACAGTCCATCAAGAGCAGATCGACAGTCTTGTGCCTGATTTTTCAGTTTGTCTTGGGTGCCATAGGAAGTTGTAGCATCAGCTTTTGGATGCATAGTAGCTGATGAGCTCAACAAAGTGAAGCAAACATCACTGAATGGGCAAGGCCCTCATGTGGATAGACCCAATGATGAGGCATCTGGAGAGGGTGATATGCTATGGCAGTATGATACCATGGCATTGCCATTGCCAGCAGAGCTAGCTGATGAAGATTATGAGGAGCTCATGCTTGTCATGGAGCGTGCTCTCTATGATGATTTGCAAGCAGAGCTGCAGATTCAAGGTACAATTAAGAACTTTCTACCAGAAAGAACCTAGTCACTTTTATCCTCGTCATTTGCATCACCATTTGCATCATCTTAGAGATTGTTTCCTGGGGTGAATCAGTAGGAATTTGAGATGCAAAGCATAGGCAAAGGTAATCTAGAAACCCAAAACTTTAGGAGTGTTATCTGCTCAGAAGAGTGATGTTCAGAACAGCGTTGATTGTTCTTATGAAATGTTGTGCAGAAGTCAAACTGCTGGAGGAATATGAAGCTTCACGGGCTATAGAAGATGAATCACTGTCAGAACTTTTTGAACATTGGCAAGGGCTTCAAGTAGGTTTTCCTATGTACTTCTCTGTTGTCTATGCTTTCTGTACAAATATGCTTTCAATCCCATGGGATACTCTCATGTCTCTTTAATGCCCTGTGGAAGCAGTGTGGAAGGATCATGTTCATAGGAAATGAGTCTCATAGGTGTTTGTCATGAAATTTGGCAAACCATTTTTGCAGTTAATACTAGATTACTGGATTGGCTTGCATTGGCATGTGTGGGTTTTAGATTCTTTGCACTGTTGGTTATTTTCTGTTTCCATGCTGTGTGAGTCTTTGAACAAGGCATTACACAAAGTAAAACTATGACTCCCCATAACAATCTCTTGATAGAGACTAAAATTCCTATGAGCTTGAGCCATACTTTTGATATTCAGAACCTCTCCACCCTATAAGTAAAACCTCTGATGAAACTTCCTCCATTGTGTAGGAGGGAGGGGTTTTATGCCCTCTGTGTAAAGCAAGGCGTTTGCAACAGAACAAGCAGGTTATAACATGTGGATGTGGCAAGTTCCGACTTGACACTCAAGATGACCAGGTATGCAACTCTCAGTGCATTCTTTACTATTTCAATCTAAATATGTTTGTCTGAATATGCCTCCAATCCTTTGAAGACCCTATTATGTGTTTTCTCACTGCACGTTGTTGGCATGTAACCAAGGTACTAACTCGTATTGATTGGAAAGGGTTTCTTGTGTTCCTTAATTGCAGTGAACAACATGTACATTAAAACTACTTCTGTATTATAGGAGTGGAAATATTTTTCATAATTAACATATTCTTATGCAGGTGGGCCTGGAATTTCTACAACAACGTTTGGCTGATGTTCACCAAGAACATAGGGACTCAGGTTGTCATGCCCAGCCTTCATTTTCTTTGGAGGACCGATTTGGCATGGCAGCCTTGTATATGACATGCTCTATTTGCAGAATCTTCGAGTGGGTCTTGTGAAAACAGGAGCTTGTATAGAGCATTGTAGCTAGGTTCCTTAATTTCTCTTGAAAAATCTGGGGTTTTCCCCTTGGAGATTGTGCTTTTGCCCACAAGTTCATTTCATGCAGGCTCACTCTTTTCTGTACAAAAACATAAAGAACCATTTTGTATATGTATAAGCTCAAGATCTGATTCTCTCTAGCATGTATAACTGGGATTGTTGACAGGATTGTTTAAATTGATTAATTCTGCATTGTGCTGGAAGCCTGTTCTACAAGACAAGGCAAGACCAGAAGACACTGTCAACTACTAGTAAGGTTGTAGAACTAATCTAGTTTGTTCAGCAATCTACAACATCTTGACAAGAGTCCCTCTAGATTGCAAGAGGGATACTGTTTGCTGAGTTAAAAGATGGTTCCAGGACATGTTAGGCAGAGCAGGATCTCTGTATGTTGATACATTCATTGAGGAGGAAAGCTGGCTGATGCACCTCTCAAAGTTTTGCTGAAAACTGGGATATCTTAAGTTTACCTCATAAATGTCTTGTTAGGAAGCAATGTTGTATCTTGATCCATGATTTGAGTGCAAGGATCACTTGCAGTTCACATTCATACCTGAATGAGAGAAAGAGTCAAAAGTGTGGGCAAGAAAAAGCAGGCACAAGCAGTGATCCACTTATCTTTATCATTCTGCTGCCTTTGAGGAGTTCACATAATTCATGATTCGGCATAATTTTGGGTTTCAAGATTTGGTGTCCAAGCTTTAGGATTATGATTTTCACAAAGTTAATGTTATCTAATATAATTTCAAATAAATAAGTAAAATTAATCATTTAAATTCAAGCGGCCATGAACATATTTGCAGTATACACATAATATTAAAACCCATGTTTCAAATTTCAAATTGCATTAGATAATTATTTTCATTAAACACTCAAATAAGTGTTTGAAGTAGATTTTATACATTTGACCTAACTCACAATGCTTGTTACCTTCCATTTCAAAATAAATGTTCATTAGAATTTCAATTTACCACATACTTATAGTCAAAGCCGTAGAAAAACCCCATTTTTGAGATGAAAATTATCAAAACTTTTTCACATGGTTCCCAAACATGCTTCAAAGTATGTGGAATCACATGTGAAATGTATAATACAAATTTCATAAAGGTTAAAAATCATTTAAATTTTGTTAAAGTATATTTATATTTTTTAGTACGTAATTATAAATAGTATTTTCATACAAATGTTTTTAGTACTTCAATCCACCATTATATATATATTTATGTTTTAACATACACTAGAAGAAAAGGGTGAAAGCACATTAAGGGGGCCCACTTTAGGCAAGAAAATGTGCTAATTTTTTGGTATATTTTGGGGTAGTTTTTCTTTGATCTCGTATAGCATTTTGATAAACATATAAAATTGATTTTGATACAATTATCTCCAACATAATTCTTGTCATCTTTCAACTGAAAGTAGATTTTCAATAAAATGTTTTTTTTTCCAACACACTAATGTTTGTTTCAATGAAAAACTTGTTCAAATGTTTTTTGTGAAATCACATGAATTAAGCTTTTCAATTGTGATTGAAATGGTACAATCAATTCATATTCAATAATATATTATTAAGTACTTCATCAAGTTTGGAATTATTTGGATCATTTTAAGAGTATATTTGCACTTTGCAATATATAATTTAATCATTTAAAATTAATTTTAAAATGTAGTTTCCTTTGATAATTGCATTATTTGGTAATTGAACTACTTTATTTTGAATATAATTTATGAAAATCTCTTTTAATATTGGCTTGTTGGACGTTGAAAGTTACATACTTTCAAATATATATATCTTTGACAACATTTTTTGGCTGCCATAATGTGTTTTCACCCAAAACTATCAATTTGTGACTTCAATTTACAATCATAAAACAATTGCAACCAACATTTACAACTAAAAATTGCTTTAGTTGCATAAGTGAAGTTGCACCCAATATCTAATTGTAAATCATGACTCAACATGGCATCACTAATGGACCTTGGATGATGTATATGGTCAATGTATACATGTTCATCCTTTGACCATCCAAATAACATTTGCAATTAGGCCTTGTTTTTGAAACTATTTTTACAACTATCAAATATCCACACATTATTTGCCATATGTTTTAAATTAAAATAATTTTAAACTAATGATTTTAAATGTTGAAAAAATCCATGCCATCAAATTCCAAAAACTTGTGATGATGCCATTTTATAATATCAAAATCCACCATGTGGCACTATGGAAATTTTGGGTGATTTTTTTTATTATTATTCAAACATTGATCTTGGCCATCCATTATGACCATTCATTTTAAATGGTCCTAGATTGTGAAATGTGGTGTAATCAATATCTACCACATGGCATATGAAGTGTATTTTGAGTAAAATTCAAAGAAATAATTATTTGAATAAATAAGTAGGTAGGTACATAGGCTTATATATGTAGGTAGGACATACTTACCTACCTAAGCTACATACCTACTTACTTGTTTAAATAAATAATTAATTAAGACTTATGTATTTACCTACTTACTTACCTAGGTAGGTAGGTAGGAAGGTAGCTGGGTTAAAAAATAGCCATGTAAATATAGTTATTTCATTTTATGTTTTGCTTATAGGGTTACACTTTTCTAAACTCATCCCCAATGGTTCATGCTTCTTAATGTGAAAATATAAGATAAGACATTTTTGTTACATAATTTACAAGATGAAATTGGAGGACAACACATATGGGTTAAATCTTCTAGTTGCACCTTAGTTATAAATTGAATTCCAACTAGAAATATTTTCCCAAATGTTTTGTGCTTGTTTTTAATTTGTAAACTACATAATTAAATAGGTTAATAGGAAACTAGTTACTTAATTAACTAACTAGTTATTAATAAATTAACCAATAACTAATTATCCACCTACTTGCCCAGTTACACCCTACATATAATTACTCATTACTTTTTAGTTTTTTAATTAAAAAAATAACATTCACTTTTACTTCAAATGTTTTACTAATTTATCTATTAATTCATAATCATAATTCATCAACAATATGTAATTAATTTATTAGAAATGATTTAATATAAAATTCAATAATTCATAAAATTTTAACAATTAAATTATTTAATTTGTTCATATTTTAATTTTGAATTCAATCAGTTATTTATTAATATTAACTTTTTTTCACATTTATCATTTTAAATGTTAAAATTATCAACATAATTAGTTAATTAGTAATTGATATATGTAATTTAATTAATTACTAAATAATAATAAATACCAAATATTTTATATTCACTATTAAATTATGAACTTATTAACTTACTTAGTCAATAAATATCATTTAAAAGATAATCAGTTTTATTTAATCATTAATATTAAGTAAAACTTTTATGTTATGAATAATTAATCAATTAATATTTAATAGTTCACCAACTATTAGTTAATTTAATATTTATAAACCATAACTTTTGATTAGTAAATTTGAATCATCAAATAATTCATTGAATATTAATTAAACATCACTTAAACTACTAATTGAAGTATTAGTTAACTTCTAATAAATCTTAAACTGATTAGTTTTATTAATTGTTAATTCTAAACTTATGAAGTAAATAGGAAATAAATTTAATTAATTCTTCAAGATAATTAGATAACTAAATTTGTGAAATTTTAGTTAATATTTTTATAAGGTACATAATTATTAATGTTATTTATAGTTTATAGTTTGATTAATAGCTTGAAATGAAAATTTTATCAAATAAATCAGTAAATATTTAATATAGATAAGAAAAAGAAAGTGAAGAAAAAATTTCAAGACAATATGCAATGCGAGGCATGTTTCAAATACTAATTAAGAATAATTTAACTTTAATACAAAACTTTACAAAGACAACAACTTTGTTTGAGAGATTAAATGGTGCTAGTTTTATTCTTTTATGATTATTATCTCAACAATAAAACTACAAGGTTTTTGCTCCATTTATCCGTGTAAATACCACATGCCTGATGGCCAAAGCCATTTAACCTTATAACGTACTATAAATAATCAAACAAGCTTATTTGTCTACTTACAACCTTCATCCCTTAATAACTTTTTTCAGATGTACTCCCATTATTTCCCCCCAAAGTGTTCATCCTCATTACTACTATAATGAAAAACATTTTTGGTAACTTTCTACAATTGAACATTTCCCCCCCATTTAATAGGATTTTTATATTTAGTTCACAACATCTTAGTACCCATTATGTTCTAACATGCATCACACATAACACCCATACACATACCACAAGCCAACCACCCTACACAAAAGTACAAACTCAATCATTATTTACATAAGAATACCATACAAAATTGGTGGACACCCCAATTAAAATTGGAAACCTCTTCCTTAATGTTGTCCTTCTTTTTATACCAAGAACCTAACAGTTTTAACTATATGGGTCCAACCACATTAATAGGAGCCACATTTGCCTCTTAAACTTGTGCTTTTTCATTATTTTTTTCAAAAACATTTCTCAAATACTTTCAATATATCACTTAAGTTTTTTTTTTAAATCTCTAAATTTTTGTTAATATTATTATGTCAAGGCTTATATTTTTAAAATTCCAAAATTATCTCATTTTAAAAAAATAAATTTTTAATGTTATGTGTGTTTATATTGCTTGTTTCATTGTCTAATTCATATGAAACATTAAATATTGGTATGATGCTAAGATTTTGGAATCATCTCATGACTAGTTTTAATGGGTTCTTTAACAATGTGATATATGTTAGTTATGCAAATGTCATCAAATGCTTGATCTTGCATCCATTACATTTTTCTACTAATTTCTTTAATCCATTGCATCACAATTGAATCCTTTTCACTGATGCATAAGTTATGTAAATAGTAAACATAATGTGATTAAGTTCAATACAAACTTCAATGGTGAATTAATTATTTTCATAAGAAATTTCCTTCCTTTAACGTTAGAAGAAAATTTGCATATTTTCAACTATAGTATATAACTAATTTTTTGTTGCAAACAACATTTGTAATTAAAATGACTTGTAGTTGCGTTGGACAAATTGCATAAGACATTAGTTGCAAATGATGATGTCATGATGATGTCATCACATAGACAATGGATGAAATATGTATTTGAGTTGATTGTATTTTTCATTTGTTGATCGTACGACACATGCAAATATCATGCAACTAGTGACCAATTTATAATGACCAATGTCATGTTGCCATGTGGAATATTCAAGGAATATTAAATAAATAAAATTTCTACCAAATGTTTTTTATTTCAACCATTTTTTAAAAGGTATTTATTCATATAAGTGGACAAATAGTTTTGTGCCATGTGGGAACATTTATGATTCTAAAAACATTTAAAATAAAATAGGTGGGTAGGTAAGGAAGTTTAAGATAAGTAGGTAAGTAAAGTTTTTTGAAACTAAATGATTTTGGCTAAATTTGGCTAAACCGAGCAAAATTTTAATTAAATTTGATTAATTTTTGTTGAAATTGAATGCACTTAGGCTAACCATGGTCAATTAAACTTGGCTAAATCTGAATTATTTTGGCAAATAAAGTTTTTTAATGTATTTTGCTAGAATTAAGGCCAACTAGGCTAAATTGAAAAGTAATCTAAATTTGGATAAACTTGGAAAAACTTAAATGTTGCTATTGTCGATTACATTTGGCTGAAATTAACAAAATCAGATTACATTTGTTAAAATATGTTACATTAAATTAACATATAAGATGATTTAAAATAAATTAGGTAATTTAAGATAAACTAGGTCACTTAGGGTGAATTAGCCTTAAATAGGTTTAATTAGGATTGGATTAAGTTAAAATAAACTAAATCTAGATTAATTCATACTAAATTAGGTTTAAATAGATTAAACTAGGAATGATTTAAATTAGATTAAATTAACGTAAATTAAAACAAGTCAAGCTTCCAATACAAATTTGACCATGTTGATATGTAGTTTACTTTTTAGAAAAGTTGTTGAAACAAGGTCAAGTAATTACTTTAATATGGTTACAATAGTCGTGTAATCATATTTGTAATTATATATTCACGATTATGACTATAGTCGTCAAAATGACTATGACTCAAATCCATTCACAATTACATGATTATTTTGAACAATAGTCACAACATGTGCTAATCATTGAAATCAAATTTTGGCATAATATAAGGTAGTTTGATTTTGACAAACATGATTTTTCATAGTGATTGTGTCAACTCCATAAGTAAATAACTCACTGAGTAACTAGTTTTAATTAATTATTAGTATTTAATCAATAATTAGATATTTAATAAATATTTAGAATTGATTGATGATTAAGTTTTAAAATTTCAACCGAATAACAATTAAATTTAGATTATTAACTTGTATTTAGTTTTAATGATGGAATAGATAATAAATAATAATAATAAATTTAAACTAGTTATTAACTACTTGATATTAAATGAATAATTAATCAATATTGATATTTTGAAATTTGACTAATATTTAATTCTGAAATTAAAAAATACTAACTATCTTACTAATTATCAACTATTAATAATTAATCAATATTTATTAAATAACTATTCAATATTTATTAATTGCATCATAATTGTTGATAAAAAAAAACTTAAATCATTTTTTACACCTTTAATATACCTTTAATGCAATTTCACAAAAACTTTACATTAAACCATACAAATATGTTGATGATATTTGAAATTATACTTTCATGTACATTATACATATCAGCAATTATGTGCAAAAAAATTCCACTGCCTAAACAAGCCAAAGCAATAGCAATTCTCATCTATACAAAAAATTACTAACGTCATGGGTCATTGTAGGGTATAATGGCTCACTTTTTCTATCATAAAGAAATTATGCAAGGGTGTTGTGATTGCAAGCTTCATTGCTTTGTAGATATATTTCAATTTGATTTTAATGCCTTGGGTTTTTGTTGTCAAATTAATTATATAAATGAAGTTGTAAATTATTTTGCATAAATCATTAAAGAAAAACTTGTTATGGATTTTGTAACTTGAAACTTTGGACTCGTTGACTAATAACAACTTTTGTATATGGATTTTGAAATGACTTAAATAATCTTAGTATGTTCTATAAGGAATTGAAATATGATGAGGTTTTCTTTATAGAACATAAGTCTAAAAATATTGGCATCATATGGTTTTTATAATTATAATTATTGATTTTTAAGCAATAAGAAAAGTTTCTAAAATTCATAAAATCCATATCTAACTCAAACTAAGGTTTCCTATATTGATGTTTTTCAAAGAAACATAGAATAAGGGCTTCCAAAAAGGTATGCATTTATTTTGGAGAAATACACACATGTGACTTTAAGTTTTTAGTTTGGTTAATCCTTGACCTTGTCAAAGTTAACAAATAGAGAATATAGATATATCTTTATTGTCTAATTTGTGAGCCACTATACCTTGCACCTACCTTCATGTGAATATTTTGATGTTGCAAAAAAAACATTCAAAGTTTGATAAAGAAAGTAGAATATACAATAATTTAAGCTTCTATGTTTTTAAAACATGTTTTTTGAATACAACCCCATGAGTTGGCTTCATATGAAACCTTCCATTCAATTATGTTCGCACAATTTGTGAATGCGAGGAATAAGTTTTTTCAAATGTTGATCCCCGGCCCCCGCCCCAAGAAGGTTCAAATGATTTTAGGGTGTTGTGTCACTTGTTGTTGTAAAAACACCATATGAAATAAAACAAAAGAGAAAGCTAAATAAACCACTAGAGTATGATTGTTGAGATCAACCATGGTTGAAATGAAAATAATTTTATAGTGTGTAAAAAAGACAAAGGGTTTACTTGCAAAAAAATATTATGGTTGTGAATAGTATGTGAGACAAAAAAGATTAAAAACACTCTAAAAAAATAGAATAATTTAGGGCATCAACACAAGTTCAATTTAGACATGTATTTGTGATGATCCCATATCAATTTCCTTGGTCAACAACTTAAGCCAAATTTTGAGCCTTCATGTTGTGGTCTTGGCTCAAGGGTCTCTTTGGGACTTCATGCATATAAAATGCCTCTAGTTTTGGTTTTTAAAAATAAATTAAAGCTATCTTGGATCTACTTCTACATATTTGAGAATCCAAATATGATGGTTCTTCAAAAATGAAATAAAAATTCTAACTTTTCTTATAGTTTCAAAAAACAGAATTGGTTCCAATCGAGTTATTACTAACCTAGACTATAATGGATGTGAACTTCCTCTTCATCTTCATTTAACCCCAATTCTAATCACTTTCATAGACATGTATTTTTGGTTTTCAATTGAATTTTGATGTTGATTTTAAGTTTGAACATTTGGTTGTGTTCTTATTAATTGGAATCAATAATTTGAACTTTTGAAAATGAGTATCCCCAATATTGGTTTAAATTAGTGTTGTGAAAGAGTATTTGGTTTGTAATGTTAAACATTGGGGGTCTAGGTTTACATTCTTATGACTTCGACTCAAGTGAACACACCTTTGTTGGAATCGACACAGAAATTAGAGCTTGGAAATAGTCTTTTGCTTTTTCTAAAACCATGAAGAAACACCCTTGAAAAGATAAGTTCAAGCTCTTTAGGAAAGCAAGTTGAATTTGAAAAAAGAGTTGACTAGTAGATTTGAACTTCATAATTAAAATTTAATTTAAAATTCATTGTTGAACTCCGTACCTATATAGACTCATGTTTTAATTTCTTAAAAAACTTTGTTATCTGTACAATGGCCAGCATTGGGGAGTGTGTAAATGGAATCAAACTCAATTTTTGAACTCGATTTTTGAACCGAAGCTGAAAAGTTCTTGAATTTGAGAAAATGTGTCAAACCCAAAACTGAAAGATTTAAAAATTGGAAGAACAGGACTCAAACCCACACTTGGAGAACCTTCTAATAAATTTTAAATACTGAAGCTGAGACCAAAGGTGAATCTCTTAAAGAGGAAAGAGCTCCACAACACTGGTTTAAAGCAAACAAGAGTTAAAATAAGAAATGAAGAACCTCACAACACTTGGTATAAACCAACAAGAGTTCAAATAAGAAATGAAGAACCTCACGACACTGGTATAAGCTTGAAACCAACAAGAGTTCAAATAAGAAATGAAGAACCTCTCAACACTGGTATCAGCTTGAAACCAACAAGAGTTAAAATAAGAAATGAAGAACATCACAACACTGGTAGTATAAACCAACAAGAGTTATTTCAAAAAGAGATATGTTCCATGGTGTTCTCTCACCGTTCAGACAGCAACACATGCAAGTGGGAAATTCCTCAAAAGGAGGTGGGACCAAATGGAAACTACCACATGGTTCTGGATGGGATGGGATTTCAAGCGTGTCCCGAGTGATGTAGTTTGTCTCTTTCGCAGGTGGAGCCAACCAACATGGACCTTGATATCAGACATGCAAGTAGCCCATTTGGATTAAACCACATCATCACTGACACAAGAGAAGGATTGTTTGTTCAAAATAGGTAGCTCTTTGGATTGAACCACTCCCTGGCTGACTCATGGAGATGTTTTCCTTCACACAAAGCAAAGCAACTTTTGTTTTTCCGCATGGAAGACTTTTTAGTCTCATGTTTTGTGTAGCCTGTTTCTCTTCTTTCGATATGTCTTTTTGTGACTTTTTCTCCAATAGAAAGTAAACCCCACTGTGGAGGACTAATGAAAGAAAGACAAAGTGAGACTTAGATGGAACGACAAAATCAGTCTTCACAAATGGGTCCCCCCCAACCCCGCCCACCTTCCCCTCTCCTCCCCCCCCTCCTAACTCTTGACCATCTTGGAGCTAAGGAAAAAGGAGAAATAATTTAAGCCTCTTGTAAAGAGTTTAAACTGATGAAAAGGAGAAACTCTTTTGGCTTTTGCTTTTTTATCAATTCATATTTTAATTTATGTACTTCCTTGCTTCCTCTATTTTCACATTTACGGTATGGTTGCTTTCCTTAAAGACATGCTTAGTGTTATTGGAGGGCACGTTACCCAGAGTGTTTTGTCCCCTCTTGCTTGGGGGGCCTTCCCAAACATATATAGATGACAAGGCCTAGGAGGGGAGGGTTTAGGGTTTTGTGCTACTCCTTAAGAGTAGTGGAGGGATCTTATGCTTATTGCAGGCATAAAATCCTCCCTCTTCACAGAGTATGCAAGTAAGCGTTAAGATCCATTCTTTTTCCTTGAAAAGATATTCAGAAACATAAAGGTACCATCTAAGTTTTCTCCAAGTGCTTTGAAAGCAATTGAGCAAATTTTCAACCTCACTATAAGCCATCATTCTTTACAAAGCAATAAGCCCTTCCTTTTGAAGGTGGCCTTCAACATGATAGGGGGACCAAGTTTACCAACCCTTTCCTCCCCCCCAAGTTTTACTCTTGAATTCTCATGTTGTTTGACCTCATAGATGTTGGCTAGTGGGTTGATGATTTTAGGTAACATGGTAATTTAACGCGGTCTAGTGGGTAAATGAATTCATTTAGGAGAGTCATTTTGGCCATTGGCCTCATTTCATGTTTATAAAACTCAAACAATTGAACCCTCACTATTGTGGATAAAAAGGAATCTTTTAAGGGGAAAGTTTTTGGGCCTTTTCTCTTTGTTTGAATAAACTTTGATAATAAAAAGTTGTTATCATCATTTCTGCATGCATGTGATACATTTTTAAATTGATTATTTTTTTAAGTGTAGGGTAATACTTAAGGAATGTGATATTCCCAAAATAATTGCCCCGGGCCCCCCCCCACACAGGTGAGGGCACTTAGTTTAAGAATGCCTTGCTCCAAGGGGGTTTACCCAATGTAAAGCATCCTAGTTGAATTTTATTACTATCTTTTCCTATGATACACCACATGGATCGCGGGGAAAGTACGAAAAAAGGAGGTTGGGTTGGGCATTTCAAAAACTAAACACTCATAGGAATAGGCATTACTAGGCCTTTTGCTTTTTCAAAGGCCCCCCCCCCCACCTTGGTAGAGGAGAAATTGAGCTAAATATGGTGCCTTGCAAATGCACTACAAAATATCAATAAAATGTTTTACATACGTGAAAGTGTACATGATTCTAAAACTATGGGATCAAAAGGGTCTTTTCAATTATATTGTTAGTATTTGAGAGAACAAAGGATATTGTGAAGAAAATTTGTGGGGTGGGCATTATTTAGGCATGTAGATTTTCCTTTTGGAACATGTCTCAAGTATGCAATGTTTCTAATTTATTTTATTTGGGTGAATTAGTTGGCATGTAGTTGAGATAGGTGGTCATATTTCATTTGTGGTTAAATGCTAATGAAAAGAAATAAAAAATCAGTTTTAGGATATGCTTTGGTAGGTAGAACCATATCCAGTTTGAAACTGGACAATATCATAAACAATTCCCTTTTTATTTCTACATGTATTATGAGGGATCTCACACACACCCCCCCCCTGCCCCCCAAGCAGAAGAACCCTAGGGAGTTATGCCAGGGGAGCTCCTCCAATTTTATATGTTCCCATGTTCTCATGCAAATATTTCATTTCTACGAACCAAGAAAGAAGCGAGGAAATTAAAAGAGAGTTGTTTATGTAAAGGGAGGTTCCAGTACTTGTGCATTCTCCTGAGGTTTGGGAACACCCTTGGCACTCACACCGATGGGTGCCCCTCCCTCAATGGGATACAAGCTTGGTGCTATTGAGAGAATCTTGAGGAACATGTATGAGAACTTGGGAACACATCAGGAGTGTCATAAGAAACCATTGGGAACATGGTGGGAACACCAAAATCCCAAAATCTTCTCAAAATGCAATTGCGAGCCAACTTCCAAGAAGGACTTTTGTATCACCAGGAAACCCTAAATTTTGAATATCCCACCCACCTAACAAACTACTCGGTACCTTGACTTGTGGGCCCACTAGAAGAGGGGAAATATGTGCACAACTTCTATGGTGGTGGTGGGGGTACTGACTGCATTATCAACTATGGGCAAATATAATATTAGCCCCTTGCATGTCAGAAGAATTTGAAGTGCATAATTGCATCCTAATTTCAAAGGCCCTCACTCGGAAAAACCTTTAGACTATCTATTTCAGGGCAGCACAAGGCCGGTGGAGTTTTTTAGATTTTTTCTTGTTCCCATCAAGTTCTCAATGGGTTCTTAACATGTTTTCCAAGTTCCCAATGTCTTTCCCTAACATGTTCCCAATACCACCTCACTTTGTCCCATATGCTTTGCTCAAGGGTATATGGTCTTGGGAACCTAGAATATATTATATTATATTATATTATGGGTGGGCCAATATTGGGACTTATTATTGCTGGTTTTCAAAAACTGATAAAAATGTGGTGGCGAAAACCAGGGGACACATAAAGCCGCAAAAATGATTTCAGGAAAAACAAAAAGTGTAATTTTGACATCATCGTGCCATAAATTGTCCGTATTTTCTTCCCTTCCCATATTTATAGGCTACATAATAGGCTATATATTTCTCCCTTCTTATATTTATTTCTTTCCTGCCTTGTTCCTCCAACCCATGCATTTTATTTTAGTTTTCATTGGTTTTGTTTTCGGGGTAGTTTGCTCTCGGCTCGGATTGTTTTTTTTTTTTTGTTGGATAAATGTTTCTAGAAGCTCGCATTGCAAGCTCAATACTTCTTCTTCTTCTTCTTCTTGTTTCTTTTTTCATTTTTTCTTCTTGTTTATCTTGTGGGCTCTTTTGCAGTTGTTGTTTTCTAAGATTATTGCTGTTGCCATGGGTTCTTGAGCTTTGTCGTTGTTGTTGTTGTTGTGCAAGCAACCAAGTTTCAGTCAATCATGAGCTTGATTGTCCAGGTTCTACAGCTTCAATTCTTGTCTAGTTCCGCTTCGAGGGAGCGGGAAAAATCACATAGAAATTCTGACTTCTTTCTCTCTTGTTTTCCCCTTTTTTTCTCTTGTTTTTTTTGCCTGCGATCTAGCATCTAGCTCGCTCTATTTCCATTTCCGAGCGTGAAAGATGTGACAGGAAATCTTCCGCGACGTTCCATATGCGATTAGATGCCGTGGTAGAGTATTTTCGCTTGCTGCAGTATAATTTTCTTAGCGGTTGACAGATCAAGATCAGGTGCAGGAAATCTCGTGTCGAAACAAAAGCAGAAGACAGATCTGGATGGAGGTTTTTAGAAATTAGATCAGAGAGCGAGAGCACCAAGACTTTTGCACTGTGCAGCCAGGGATGTGTTTGCTCTGTTGAAAAGGATTTTTTTTTTTTTTTCCTTTCTTTCTTTGTTTTTCTGCTGCTTGTTCTTGCTAGCTTTGGGGGAGGTGGGGGGGGCGAAAGCAAAGCTGAGTGGTCAGTGCATGCACAATAGCTGAATCACAAGATCTCCATACTAGAAGAAGAATGCATCCCTGAGGAGTGCCCAAAAAAAAAGCCAAAATAAATGCGGATTTAGGAAGGCGCTCGTCTCGTGTAATCAATCTCTTCGTGGGATCTCTCTTCGGGTGCTGGAGAAGTGCTGTGTGATTTGCTACAGAAGTCATATAAATATTGGCAGTAGTATTACAGCTTCCGGTGGAAAGAGGTGGTGATCTTCCTCTCAGAAACGATCGATAGGAGAGAAGGACTAGAAGACAGCGGGTTTCACTCTACGTCACCGGAGTTTATGAAAAAGGTATGCGAATATTCTCTCTCTCTCTCTCTCTCTCTCTCTCTCTCTCTCTCTCTCTCTCTCGATGCACACTTTCTTTCTCTCGCTCTGTTTCCCAGAGAGTGTGACTCTTTCTCTGGCACTTCGTCTCAGAGACTCTTTCTCTCGCACTTTCTCTGAGAGACTCTTTTTGGACAGAAATTTGGTATCGTGGAACGCACGTCGGTGCAGATCCCATGTCTTTGGAATGGATTGTATAGAGATATGAAGGAAGCAGAGTTTCGTCGATTGAGTTCTTTCCTTCTTCGCTAGCTCTGGTGTGTTGCAGCAGCCGAGAATCTGCACAGCACTTGGTTCGTGAAGAAAGAAAGAACGAAAGAAACAGGCCAACAACGGCTGAGATCAAACAAGACAAATTATGCAAAATAAAATCAGTGGCTGAGATTAACCTGTATGATTCTGCCTCGTAAATAGCGAGAGCTCTGAACGCTCACCCTCCTCGAAATGGAGTTCTGTCATACCCTTGGCAGCTTCAAACACCAATTACATTATTCGTAGTGATGTTGAAGTCTTTTGAATTTTTATTTTTTTTCAAAGCATTTCAAACATTTCTGAAAGAAAATATAGAATCTGTTGAAATATTCAGAAATATTTTTATTTTCAACAGAAAATTAATTGATTATTTGACAGACATGTGTTGAAGAATCTGCACTTGTGCTTTAGTGTACCTGCCCAATCCTGGAGGTAAATTACAGCCCTCCATGCACCTCCATTTTACACTAAAGTTTTCTTGGAGTACTTCACAATCTCTCTCTCTCTCTCTCTCTCTCTCTGTGCAAAATTGACACAGCTCATGAGAGTAATGCAAAATCACAGATTTCTTTTTGTTCTAGCACACTTCTGAAAGACCTTCAAGAAATTCTGTTGGAGGACTCAGTAAGGTTGCTGGAATCCATCTTGAGTGATGCGAACTTTTAATTCCTCTATTTTTTTAAGTTGAAGATTGAATAAACTTCGCCCCTCAGCCATGGTAGTGTTTCTTTTTTGATTGGTTAACCCTAAACCACTCAAAAGACTGCAGTGTTATTTTTTTGTTATACGCTACACAACTACATGTGACAATAACTTTGAGATTCTTTTGAAAGAACATTATCTTGTTTCAATATTTGCCAAAATTAATTGCCTTGAAGGCATATCTGTGAAGTCAAATTTGTCAAAATTGAAGTTATATGCCTTGGTAGCTTTCTTAATGTTAGTAATTGCAAGTGTACATAAAGCAAAGCACAACCTTCTTGTTCCTTCTCTTATTTGTGTGACTTGAAAATTCATAAGAACTCCATGGAATATAGGTTTACAATTGCAACTAGCTCTATTTAATGCATGTTCTTCTTCTACTAAACATATTGATAGTAGATAATGACTTGTGACCACATGGCCAATAAGCTAAAAACTCCTCAAACAAAGTTGAAATCATGAAGTTTGGAATGATGCCTTAAGATCTTATGCCAACAAACTTTTTCCCTCTTGCTATAGTCCTTCAATGTACAACTCTTTATGCAAATAAGTCTCCTTTTCTTCTTGTTTGATGACATGTAGTTATATTTTAAAATTTTACAAATTTTATTATCAAGCAATTATCTCTCAATTTTATTTAACTTGACTTCAATCCTCCTAAAATGTTGAAAATTCTTTTGTTCCTTTCCATCCATTATATTCTTGATATCTAGCTAGAAACCCAATTTGTACATATCAATACAACTCAAGCCAATGCAATTTGTTGATTACTATGTGTGGCATTGGTCTTGTGATGTGCATTAATTCTTAGTGATCAACATTTTGTTGCATCATGGTCACCTTGCAAGTTGATTGTAGTATAAAATCCCATTTGATGTGGAATATAGTTAAACCATACATGGTCAATTAATTAGTTTGTATATGTCAACCTAAAGCATTATTAACAGAAAGTTTGATCAATCATTTGGTTTCATGTTGATTGTTTCCAACCCCAAAAGCATAGGTTGTGTTGACATGATTGCCTACATGTAATAAATGCTAATAATTGTATTATCATAGTGCTTTCTATAACTTTTGGTTTACAAAGGCCACATTTGCTAAAAAAAAATTCAGTAGTCACATAATCCTACTTGATCTTTTTTTTTATCATTTTGTGAACTTGGAAAAAGATATGTTGTTCATGGATATTTTCCCCTTTATTACTTTTTTTATGTCATGAAATGGCATCCTTCCTTCATGGGTGCATCTTAAATTGTGGGTCATTTGTCTTTCAACATAAATATTGTGTTTGTAATTTTGACCCAAAAAAATCCATTTTTCACAAACTCAATGAAGATGATGATGATAGCATTTGAATTTATAAAAAGATGGCAATGTGGGATTTTATAATAAACTATTAAATTCTTTAAGATCAAGATTTTTTGTTTCAAAATAATTAGATCTACAAGCTAAATTTAGAGGGAAATAACTATGGTTCATCATAATCCAAACCTTTAAAACTATAAGAAATTTTTTTGCTTGTGTGATGCAAGTCTATTTCCATGTATATTTTTAGTAAAAACACCAAAAATTTCAATAGAAAGCAATATGCAACTTGTTATTTTGGTTTCATAATCTTGAAGTCATCGTCTTTGAATGGCACTCAAAATAATTCACTTAAATGTTATAAATTTCAATAAAAAATATCAACTATTTGATTTTTGTTGTGGCAGGTGTAACAATTGGGTTGGTGATGTATTAAAAGTGAGACACAAAATTTATCACAAGCTAGCCCTTCTTATTTAAAACTATGGATTTGATATCAATCAAGCTTCGAATGGTATTACAATTTCTTGTGCTAGGTGGGTTGCTAATGTTTACCATTAAGAATTTTTGGTGGGTTGCTCCAAATACTCTCAACAATGAATCAAAGGACTTAGACAAGGTTGAACCTCCAACTATTAGCCAAAATTTTCAAGGGGTAGTTTTAAATGTGAGAACCGATTGTTTCAATCATACTAAATCTATGCTTGAGCATTTAGATATTAGGATAACCCAACAAAAACCACTCAAATATAATAACCTTGAAGTGGACCAAGAATTGGAGAAGTTTCAAGGTGGTTCACGAAAATACCACACTGATGAATACTTGAAGGTTTTCTCAAAGCGGATGGCATTTATTTTTGCAATGCAAGCTTTTGCAAATGATGTTTTAGTTGATTGGAACTCATGGCGTTTTTTCTTTGAGGATGACATTTCTTTACACCCAAGTTTGACACCTGATCAAGCCAAGGAAATATTAGCAAATGGGTTAGCATTAGCAAAAGATGATGGAGTAGTCTATTTAGGAATTTGTGGACCCCATTGTGTGGAACCAGTAGAGCCTCTTGGATATGGTTATGATGCAGAAAGGTGTTCTGGTGCATGTGCACATGCCTTTGGTTTTAGAAGATGGAAAGCAAGCCAATTTCTATTACATATGGATAATTTAGTGATTGAAAGTCCAGATCCCCACGTTGAAAGTATGTATTTTGATCGATTATTGGTTGCTTATGCACTTCAAGTTCATAGAATTTGGGTTATAGGAAGTAATTTACAAAGCCCTACAAAAGATGGTTATGACCATTATGGTATACTTTTCCAAGATCGGGATACTTTCAATTCATCAATAGAAGATTGATAAAGTATGTATGTATGTACCATGACCATGACAATGTTCGTTTTGGTTCAAATTGGGTTACATCATCCAAACTTTTGTGTTTTAAGATTGATGTTTTAAGGTTTCATGGGATAATTGTTATTAAGAATTTTTTTTAGAATTTTTTTTTTCATTTTTTATTAATGAAGGAATATGGATTCATGTTTTTCACATAAGAAGGTTATTAATGAACAACAACTTTTTTTCTTCCATATTTTGGAAGCACTATATTATCCAATTTTTTCACACAATATATTATTATAATATGTAAAGATTTTTTAATGGAGTCTACATATGAAGGTTATCCACAATAAAAGAATATTTGTTGTCATGGACACAAAGATTTACAAAAACAAAAGTTAAAGGATAAGTCTAACTTTCAAACAAGTTCAAAACAATATTATGCGAATAAAAAACAAAAACACAAGAACTAAGAACAAGATCATGAGATGTGCAAAACAAGCATGAAAACAAATCTTTGTTATGCTAACATATGCAAACATGAATATGAAAAGAACATGACAAGGTTATGGTGCAAGATCATGCTTAAGATTGGTGTTCAATAAACTGAAGAAAATGAAGGGTCTTATTTTGATTTGTACCCCTTTAAGACCTAGCTCAAGGAAACTTTCAAGGATGTTTTTATGTGTGCATCAAATAAAAAAGTTTCTTGAGAATCTTTTTAATTATGAATCAATTAAAATTTAATTAAAAATAGCTAGATTTTAACTAAATGTTAACTATGATTTAATTTTGAGTTAACTAAAAAGTAATTAAGACTTAATTCAAAATTGGCTGGGAATTAACTATGAATTAACTTGAATTTAACTATAACTTAACTAAGACTTACTTATAGTCAACTAAGAATCAACTTGAAGTGAACTATGAATCAAATAGAAGTGAATTAAAATTTAACTATAAGTTAACTAAGAGTGAACTAAAATTAAACTAAAAGTATGGTACATGGATTGATATTTAGATGAATGAATTCCATGGCCATCCCTTTACATCTTTAATAATTTCATTCTTAACATAATTTCAAATGGAATCCAAGGTTTATTAAGGTTGCATGGAATGTATCCAAATGATCCTTAAAACATGACAATTTGGTGGGAATTAAAAACATTGATAAAAAAAGGTAAAGTCAACCTCAAAACCAATAACAATCCATTGTCACTATTTATTATACAATGTACATGTCATAGACATCACCATCACCCACCACTTGCATCATCGTTTGCACCAACATAGTTGATTGCATCATTGTTAATTCATAGTTAATTCATAATTCATTATTCATTAAGAAGTTTTTCAAGAAATTCGTTTGGTTGGTGCACACATGGAAGCCTGTATAGAATCTTCCTTAAACTAAGAAGCTTTTCATGGGAGGCCAGTACGACAAGCACACCAATTATTATGAAAAATGAAATAGTAATTAGTCATGGTTGTAATTTTCCAATCTTTCAAAAAATGAAATAAATTATCTGACAATGGATTAAATTGAACTACTCAAGAAGCTTCCTTGGTTGATGCACATATGGAAACTTCCTTGGTCAGTGCACACATGAAAACTTCTGCAAACGCTTCCTTGAACTAAATCCCCAATGGGGTATAAATAGGGGTAGGACCCCCCATTACCTTCAATTTGTTCAACAGCAATTTTGGATACACTTTTTTATCATAACTTTTAGTTTTCATACATTATTAGAATAAAGTTATATTTGAATCATCTTCTATCATATATCGCGTTTTTCCTTTACGTCTTTATGTTTCCAATCTTAAATTATATTTAGGATTGCATTTCTTGTGATTTTTTTCCCTTGTTATGTTCTTGGTTTAGTTCTTATTCTTGTAGTTTTTCATGCATGTGACAATACATTATGAGTTGCACAAATTTTGATAGCCTTTTGAAAAAATGTTGAAGCAATAGAATAAATTACTTCTTATTTTCATAAAAATTTTCAAGACTTCATCACCTACACATAAAATAAGCCTTATTTAGTAAATACACTAACTCCTTTGTTGAACAAAAATTTCAAATTAAAAAACCTTTGAAAAGTTTCTTATCAAAAACTCCAAAATGATAATATTAACATGATTATAACATTATTGCTTCAATTCACATCTAACATTAATTTAATATATTGATCATGCATATCAAGATATTAAATTGTCAAATGAAAATTGAAATACATATAACTCACAATGCAAAAATATATAATTAATTCATTGCCTAAAATAAACCTAACACATTATTAATCAAAAACTTACCAAGTTTTATAAATTCATATAAATTTCGTGTGAAATTTGGTTTTTATAAGTTCGTACAAAAATCACACAAATTTTGTGTTATGGTTAATTTGAATGATATTTGTACATATTCAATATCTTAAATATTTAAACAAATGAAACATTATTTCTGAATGATAGATGTGAATGTTCCTATATAAAACACAAAAATCACATAATTTTATCCAAAATTACATTATGATAATTGCACGAATTTAGTTAAAATGTAAATCGTACGTACTTCATATCAAGACATCACAAGTAAAAAAAACACATCATTTACATAAAAGTAAAAAAAAAATTCATGTCATTTTTACACTTTGAAACCCATAGATTTTGCATGGACATATCGTTAAGTTTAGGGTTAGAATGGATGAATAACTACCTATTTCTTTTCCTAATAGCTTATTCATTCATTACAAAAACTTTTATCCATTCCAACCTACACATTTGCGACTTGTGTTCAAATCAATTATTTTTTCAACTATTGATGTAATTATCCTCCGTGGCACCATGGTAAAAACTTATAGTCATAAAAATAACTTACAAGTGGTTTGTAGTTGCATATGCAACTATGACTTGTGACTAATGTCAATTTGGATGAAAGTGAAAATGAAAAGTGAACTTATATCATTTATTTTTAGTGGCATTTCAAAATAACTAAAAATGTTATTTTTTTACAACTTGGGATATAATTCATAGACCACTAAACACCACATGGCATCTTATTCAACTTCAATTGTGACTATGAATTTTAGTTACAAATGCACATGTAATTAAATATAATAAAAATGAGTTGGCCAATGACATTGTTGGATTTAATAGTTTAATTTTTTTCTTTAACTTTCTTGAATGAACTAACCATTAAATGTGTAATAAGGTCTGGTAAATTTGTGAAACTTTAATAAACCCATGGTGATGGTAGGTATGGACCATTATTTGGAATTTTCAACATTAAATTCTATCATGTTGATATACCATTATTTTTTTAATTAATTAATTAAACCTAGGCAATAAATAGTAGGTATTTTATTCTGTTGAATAAAATAATTTTATGTTTAATTAATTAATCAAATGGGTTATGTAATAAGTAGATATGATAAATAATAAATATTTTATGGTGTGAGTATGTCAATATTTATTAATTAGTTAATTAGGTAGGTCATGCAATTAATCTATTTATAAATTAAGCTAAATAGTAAGTAGTAATTAAGTAAAGTGTCGCAACCCTAACCTTGGGCTTGCAAGGTTGAGGGCCAAGAGAGGAAGCCTGAAAGTGAACAAAAGTGTGAGGGACTGAACCTTCACACTCTCAAGGGAACTTCTACTTTCAAAGTTTGGAATCCCAGTGGACTACCAAATCTTCATAAAGCGATTACAAGGACTCGATAGATTGAGGAGTTTTTTATATCATTGGAAAGCTCTTGGAACTTAAATGTCTAAAATAGGCTTGCATGACCCATTTGAACATCCAAAACACAAGTTATGGCCAAAAGAAGGGGCGGGAGTCAAATTGGCAATTTGACTTCTGACTATTAAAAGTCAGGAATCACCCTGATTTCCTTGCATTCAGGTGGCGTGTGACATACGGTTGGAAAACTCTTGACAAGGGCTACAACTTTGCTTTAGATTTCATTTCAATCGGAGGTTTGCATGCAAAGTTATGGGCTCGCAAAGTCGATGGAGTCCCAATTGAGAATTTGGATGTGGGCCTCGTGGAGAAGCACATAGTATATTAAAAAGGGGAAGGTGGTGGTTTCCTTCAAGTCTAAACCATGGTGAATCTTGTGAGTCTAAGTTTGCCCATGGCTTATCCTAGCACCAAAAATGCTTTAACTATGCACTAACCAACTTGTTGTTTGGTTTTGTGCAGGTCCGTGTGAGTGATTAAATGCTTGTCATTCTTCCTAATCCCATCCCGAAGCTCCAACACACCCCTCTACCCCAAAGTGCTATGAGTAAGGGAGCGTGTCCTCAACTTTTTGCTCTCTTGTTGTCTTCATTTCAAATTCACATTTGAGTCCATCAAAGAGCTTGGGAGCGCATCATAAGATACGTAATAAGAAGTATGTACGTGGGTTAATTGATAAATAGTAGGGTTAATCATTATAAACATTATATGTGACTAAATTATATATCATATATATATAAATTAATTTTCGTTAATACAATTATAATATATTATAAATATATATAATATAACTTTTAAAATCAAATAAAAATTTGAGATGTGAAAAACATTTTTTTTTACATAGATTTTTTAATCATAATTCTATGTAAATTTTAATATATTTTAAGTGTAAAAATAATAAAATTTATACTTCCATAAAATCAATTATTTATATGGCATTAATTAATATTTAAAAATTAAAATGGAATTTCTAGATTAATCTTTTACATCAAAAATAATATGGTTAATCTTAAATCCATTTATAAATCATGTGCTTGAATTAATTTTTTGTAAGGAATGGTCATTGAAATGGTATTGATGAAATTCAAGTATTTTTCTTTTCAATTTAGTTCTACATCTTTGAAATATATATATTAAATTGTGCACATTATTGAAAGAAAATTAAAATTAAACTTTAAATCTTGTCATATTAACAAAATATCAATAAGATGTCAAATATATAAAATGATGTTTTGTGTAAGTTTTAAATCAAGTAATCTAAATAGAATGCACATTATTATGTTGTCACAAAAAGTGGATGGCTCAATGGTAAAGGGGTTGGTCTCCATCTTTGGCCTAGTTGAAAAATCAATTTGATTCACAAATGACATGGGTTGTGGTTAACGATGGTAAGTTGACCAAATATTCCTTACCTACGTATTGGGTAGATTAGGTGGCCTACTTAATAACTTAAATTAGAATTTTTAACCTAGTCTAAATAATGACACATGTCAACAATTTATAAGTTGAAATTAATGAAATTATCAATAATATAATATATATATGAAAAAATATTTTAAGAAAAAATATTTAAACAATATTTATATAAATAATGCGACTACATTGCTTAGTCGTAAAAGTAGTCACAACAACAATGCCACATAAGCTAGTTTGGATGGATGAAACATTCATGTAAGTTGCGTCTTCATGCAACTACCATTGTGACTTGTCTAAACCAACTAGAGCTAATTGTTGGCACATGACATTTACAATTGAAAAATAGTCAAAAAACCCAATTGCTAATATGCAAATTCCTTGTAATGATTCCTTTCCTTTACCCACTAACATGGATATAAAGAAAGAAATTAACATGTGCCTTTTTATGTCCATAATATTTATATTTATATTACTTATTGATAATTTTATTTGCTAATAACAATAATAATAATGAACTATTGAAAACCATATGCAAACATAAGAAAAGGAAAAGCAATAATTGATCTTCGCTAGTATTGCAAAGCAACATGGAACCCAAGTTTTGTTTACAAATATGAAAAAAAAATAATAAAAAAAAAAATTGCTCTCTCTAAAGCATGTTATTTGAGAACATCTACTTTCAAGACACCCAATGTAATTATGGAATAAAAGGTGGGAA